>CEVL01009345.1_pt1 | contig 13815 bp, 7 predicted proteins | sample 427051 | NCBI WGS metagenome assembly CEVL01 (sample SAMEA2623673, study PRJEB7988) | marine metagenome | biome: marine biome (ENVO:00000447); feature: surface water layer (ENVO:00002042); material: "saline water (ENVO:00002010), including plankton (ENVO:xxxxxxxx)" | depth 5 m
CCCGCGTTGACCGCGCGAGTCGACGCGCGGGATGACGTGGACGCGGAGGACGAGGATGTCGTGACGAGGGGGAACCAATCCGACGAGAGACTGACGACGGAGCGACGCGCGGACAGGATGGCGCCTCGACGAACGGCGCGTACGCGTTCGATCGAGTGTTCGATGAGATGAGCGATAATAAACTCGTGTATGAGGCGACGACGTCGAAGATCGTGAGTAACGTTCTCAGTGGGTTTAACGGGACGGTGTTCGCGTACGGGCAGACGTCGAGCGGGAAGACGCACACCATGCACGGGTGCAAGGAAGAGCTCGGGGTGATACCTCTGGCGGTTCGAGACGTGTTCGACGCGGTGAGACGGCAAGGGAGCGACAGAGAATTCTTGATTCGTGTGAGTTATCTGGAAATTTATAACGAAAAGATGGTGGATTTGTTTGCCGCAGAGGCGAGCGACGGCGACTCGGAGGAGTACGCGGCGAAATTATCGATTCGCGAAAATAAAGACCGAGGAACGTACGTGCTGGGGTTGAGAGAGGAGGTGGTCACTATGCCCTCGCAAGTTTTGTCGCTTCTCGAGCGAGGGACGAAGCGCAGACACGTCGGGGCGACGAATATGAACATGCACTCTTCGAGGTCGCACACCATTTTCCGAATGATCATCGAATCGAGAGCCATAGAAGGCAAGGCCAGCGGTGCCGACGACGCGGCGGTGCTGGTGTCGACGTTGAATTTGGTGGATTTAGCGGGATCAGAGCGAATGTCGAAGACAGGCGCGGAGGGCGAGCGCGCCAAGGAAGGTGCGCACATCAACAAGTCGCTCATGACGCTTGGCGTCGTCATCAACAAACTCTCCGAAGGCGTCGAATCCAAGGGAGGTCACATACCGTATCGTGATTCCAAGTTGACGCGCATCTTGCAGCCCGCTCTCGGTGGTAACTCTAAAACTGCCATCGTGTGCGCGATGACACCGGCGCATTCGCACTGCGAGGAGTCTCACTCGACGCTCAAGTTTGCGCAACGCGCCAAGCGCGTCGTCAACAAGGCGACGGTGAACGAGGTGGCGGCGAATAAGGCGACCAACGCGATGTTGAAGCGGCAACAGAGAGAAATCGCGGCGTTGAAGGCGCGATTGGAGGAGGAAGGCGCCAAGGTGGACGATAAGGCGATCGAGGCGCTCCGCCGTCGACTCGCTGAGGCTGACCGAGAGAAGAATCTGATGGCGCTCGCGCTGGAGGACGGGGAAGAGAAGGCGAAGGAGCGCGAAGCGAAGATTGTGGAACTCAAGGCGCGCGTTCAAGAGCTGACGACCCGCGCCGAAGAAGTTCGAGAGGAGCCGCACACAGAAGAGGTTGAGCGTGGCGCAATTTCAAACGCGACGAGGGTGGCGGGACAGTCGCTGTCCGCCATGACCCCGGACACGCTGCAAGCCGTACGCGCGTTCGAGGAAAAGGTCAAGGTTCTGGAGAATGATCGCGACGCCATGCGCGCGCGACTCGAGAAAGACTTGATGGAGAGCGAGAAACGACGAGAAGAGCTCGAACGCCATCGCCTGGATGCCGTGGGACAGATTGCCTCTCTTCGGGAGGAGATCGCCGAAATCACCGCCACCATGGTGGATGGCGAGGGAAGCGGTTCGTCTGCGGACGTACAAATACTACTCACGCAGGCGAAGCGAGCGCGGGGACGCGCCGAAGAGGAACTCGCGAACCTAAAATCCGAATTCTTCGAGGAGAAGTCTCTCCGCGCGGTGGCGGAGGCGGAGGCAAAGCGTCTCGGCGAAAAGGTTGAAGCATCCATGCGACAACGAGAGAGCGACGTCGAGCGCGGTGATACGAACGGTAACGTACATTTGGCGCATCTCGCGCTTCGGAAGCAAATCGTCAAACAAAACGAGACCATCACGCTTCTCGAGGAGCGAGCGAGAGAGTCTGATCAAGTGCTCGAGGAAGCCATCAGAGCGTACGAGGAGGAGGTGGCGAAAAACAAAAGATCGGGCCACGATTCGTCGAGTGACAACGGTGAACAAGTCTCGGCTCTGGTCGCGTCGAACGAGGAGCTGAATAAACGATGCGATGCGTTGGAAAAGAAGTACGCCCTCGCCAAGGCGGCGTTCGCGAAGCTCTCGAAAGAGAAAGCCAAGGCCGCTGGTAGCGCGGACGACGGCGTGGATCGCGACAAGGCTGCCGTGGAGTCGTTGAAGAAGGAAAACAAAGAGATGAAACGTCAAATGCACAAACTCAACGAAGTCTACGCTCGCTTGCGTGAGAAATTCACGTCGGGCGGCGAGGCGGCGTTCGACAAGGTGCGAGACGCGACCGAGATGAAGTACGACTTACAAGCTCTTGAAAGAAAGCGTCAAGTCGAGAAAAAAGCTCTTTTGGCGAAGATAAGCGAATTAGAAAACAGAGTGCCACCAGTGGGAAAAATTTCCGAGGAGATGGGGGCGAAGCGATCGCCGAGAACGCAACTAGGCGCCATCGACGCCAACGCGTAAACGCGATTACGAAAGATTCTTACATAGCACAGCCGTGCGGTGAGTGAGAGCGAGAGCCTGCACGCATTAGCGGACAATGTAATACAAACCACGTAATTCAACGCTCTTGTATGCTCACCCACCCGATCAACGCGCACGTGGACGTACCCCGACGCCGCAAGATGGCGCTGGTTGTTATGAGGAGAGGAGGCGTTTCGACAGTTACAGTGGCACACGAAATCTTTCTGTTTGGTGGTGTTAAATGAACACCATGTTTTGGTTGAGGGGACTTTGCCCGTTTTTTTTGTAATTTTTGATCTTTTTGTGGAGGAAGTTAAGAGTAAAACATTTACTTCTTGGACTTCTTCGGCAACAAGACGGAGTGGATGTTCGGCAAAACACCACCCGCCGCGATCGTGACGGTGCCGAGGAGCTTGGAAAGCTCTTCGTCGTTGCGGATCGCGAGTTGGATGTGGCGCGGCACGATGCGCGACTTCTTGTTGTCGCGGGACGCGTTGCCGGCCAATTCAAGAACTTCGGCGGCGAGGTATTCGAGCACGGCGGCCAAGTAGACCGGGGCGCCCGCACCGACGCGGGTGGCGTACTTGCCAGCCTTCAAGTAGCGGGCGACACGGCCGACCGGGAATTGCAAGCCAGCCTTGGCAGATCGGCTCATGGCCTTCTTGCCGGTCTTTCCTTTACCTCGTCCAGACATTTTCGATTTGTATTCGTGTTATGGAATGACGCGCTCGACGCGCGCGTCGCCCCACCAACGCCATCGCGCGGGCGTCGCGTGAGCGCGCGCGTGAGGCCGGTGAGGGCGTTTGATTGGTAATTTTTACCTCGACTACGTAGAGTGATTCGAGGGCACGATTTCTGGCCGTTAATCACGCGAGAGCCAATCATTTTTCTCGTGTACCCCGGGTACATGTGTACTCTATGGGTCACAGACCGTCAATTAATTGAAAATGATCGAGAGGGTGTGTTTTTTACGAATACTCAATTTTGATTCGCTGATGACGTGATTGAGGCGCCATTTCTTGGGTCATGAACGGTCGATACCAAGTGACTCTGCGAACTCACCCGCGCTCACGCGAGGGCGCGTTTTCGCCCCCGACTCGGGCGACGCGGGCGACGGGCGCGTCATTCCATAACACGAATACAAACACAATGGCGAAGAAGCCCGCTCAAAAGAAGCCGTCCGGCGCCAAGAAGGTTGGCCGCAAGTCCAAGACGGAAACCTACAAGATCTACATCTACAAGGTCTTGAAGCAAGTGCACCCGGACACCGGTATCTCCTCCAAGGCGATGTCCATCATGAACTCCTTCATCAACGACATCTTCGAAAAGATCGCCACCGAAGCCGCCAAGCTCGCGCGATACAACAAGAAGCCGACGGTCACCTCCCGCGAAATCCAAACCGCGGTCCGCCTCATCTTGCCGGGTGAGCTCGCCAAGCACGCCGTCTCCGAAGGTACCAAGGCGGTCACCAAGTTCACCTCCGCGTAAATTGTTTACCGGTAGAACTGACCAACTCACAACTTCAAAAAATTACAAAAAAAACCAAAATCGACGCTGCCGACCACAGTTGGCGGTGTTAAGACATGGTGTTCATTTAACACCACCACCCTCAAAGATTTGTCCCTCCACAACTAATCGTCTCTTCGCCTCGACTCGACCTCCCAACGTTCAAATTTAAAATGCGGAGACACACACATTAGTCGTACTAGCGTTCTCTTTGCTATCAATACAAGCTGTGACTACGTCTACGTGGTGTCTACGTCGCCTTTGCGCCTTGTGTTCGACAAAAGTCGATGAATCCGTCGAAACCGCGTCCGAATGAGACCTCGCTCTCGAGGTGCTCCACCAGTCTCGAGTCGAGCGGTTCCGGGTTGTCGAGCCCGATGCGCACGTGCGTCAAACGAGGCAGAAACGTGCACGATTCTCGAATCTGACGTATCTCGATGTCTAACGCCGATCCGTGACGCGGTGGGTACGTGGACCAAGGCGCTCCTCCGGTATGAACGACGATGACTTCGTCGGCGCAGTGCGCGACGAAGACGCGCGGACTCGCGGATTTCGAGTCCTTCTGTTCGTACACCATCTCTCGACGAAGCGGAAGAAGCGACGAGCGACGTTGCAGCACATCGCTAGTTCTCTCGTCGTCACCCTCTGTCGCGAAAAATTCAAAGAGTTGTGGGTAAACGAACGTCGCCGTCTCATCCGGATCCAACCTCGTGAGTTGCGAAACGGCGGCGACGCGCCTATCCGGATGAGGCCCGATGGGGTGCAGGACGTTTGACCTCAGTAATCCGTACACGAGTCTCGGAATGGTGTCTTTCACGAAGGAAAACGCGTTGTTCGTGGCTTCCGCCGCAGCCGAAAACGCGATGAACCAGTCCACCAAGGCTTGGCGAGCTTCGGTCAAGCCTTCGTCTTCAGACGTCGCGAGAACTTGCCGCGTTATCAAACACATCATGGCGTTCACGTCGACGTGTTTATAAACATCACGCGCACTTCGAGCGATGTTCGCCCGACAGGTGTGAATACGACGACGCCGACGACGGCGTACGATGATATCCCCAGTTTCGACGACTTGTCGTTCAATGCACGTGTACTCAAAGGCGAGTTGTACTTTTGGATGGCGAGAGTTCAACTCCTCTTCCAGACCCGCACTGGTGCTGTAATCGAAATCAAACGTAAAGGCATCTTTCATCGCACAGGATGCGATATGATAGAGTCCCACATAGGCTCTATCCGGATGCAAGGCGCCGTACGCGTTGGCGATTTCCAAGTCTGCAGTCGTGCGTACGCGAAGAGTGGCGTTGATCGCCTTTTCATTCCGCAACAATCGATGGACATCGCCGACGATGGGTATTTCTCGTTTGTTTGGATAAGTTAACACGTTCCCACCACTGCGTTCGGCGAGTGGTGCGAGTGTACTCAGGTCATTGAAGTCATCGCTCGTTAAGATGACGTCAACCTCAACGCCGTGTAATAAACATCTCTCACCGATACTTTCATAATGATCATGCGAGGGAATCATCAACTCGTCCGCTTCTCGGGAAGCCATTTCAAAGTCTTCCGCCGTCGGTTGCACGGCGTCGTGAAGCAAAACATCGGAAACGGACTGCGTGAGGCGATCGACGCTGCAACTTCCCACGCCGCGACTGGGACCACCCCGAAGAAAGGATATGACTCTAGCGCTAGACACCAAACCTTCGTCGACGGCTTGATCAATCACGTTCAAGACTTCATCTAAAACTGGACCAAATATCCTGCCGAATCCTGACGAAGACGAATCGTTGGGTTCCGTCGAATCCTCCGGCGTTCCTACGTGCGCCTCGATGGCGCTCGTGACGACTTCTTTCCAACCTGAGGCCGTCGTAGGCGACGATGGTGATGACAAGACATCCTTCACCGAGGTGGTGACGTCCTGCACGCGACGTATGAACCCGTGTTTCTTTGGATTTGCGTGCGAATCGAAATATTTCAGGCTAACCACGTCGTTATTTCGATCGCCGCTGAAATCGATCGCCTCGAGCGTGTCGCCTCGAAACGTGAACACGCCAAATCTTACATCCTCACCATCCAACGCCTCGATCGCGCTTCCGAGCGCCAACTTGACTAATTCACAATACTCTTCACCCGCATCGTTCAGATCGACGATGGCTACGATCGCACGTCCGTTCCCGGGACGCAGTTCTAAGGAGTCATTTCTAACCGCTCTCCGTCGCCAGTCATTCTCGTCTAAAACCTCCTCGACTTCGTTTCCACCTTTCTCTCCGCTCACTGTCGATGAGATCGCCTCAACAGCCACGTCGAACTCGTACGTCTCTGCCTGCAATTCTGGTAACTTCTGGGTCGTCGCCAAACCTTTTGAATATCTCGAACCTTTCGCCGCGTCTTGCCACACCGTGTACGTCCCGCACATGCAACACGCGAATCCGCTCGCATCGACTCGACAATGGCCGTTGACGTACCCGTAACAGCTCGAACACCTCGCGATGCGCTCGGGAGACTTGAGTCGAGCGATGGTGGCGCACGAGGCGGTCGGGTCGAGAGGCGTGATTACCACACCCATCGGAATCTGGAGCTCGTTCTTCAGCGTCGCTTCTCGCGGGAGGGCGCGCGTGCTCCATCGAACCACCGGGCTCGAGGACGACGCAGATTCCACGGAGTCGCGGGACGCCACCTCTTTGATCGGTGGACGCATCTCGTGTAGGCTGACGTCGCGCATTCACCGCATGGCTGACGAGCCGACTTGTGCGGGACGAGCGAGCTCTCGATGGTGCTATTCCGTTCTAGGTATTACAATCTACTCTTTCAACGCGTCGAACGAATTCGATAACGTTCTATCATCGCTTCGTCGGTGGCTCGCGGACTTTCCAATTCACCCCGGCCGCGATTTTGGAATCGAAGAAAGCTTCGAGTCTGTTGGCGCACTTGAAGTACACCGTGTCACGAGAATTGTACAATCGGCAGTTGTGGAACATCAGACGGAAATCCGCGCAGAACATTTCCAACGACGTGTAATAGTTCTCGCTGGAGACTCTGTCTTTGATCAGTTCCAAGTCGAGCGGGTCCTTGACGATTTCGTAATAGTCGGGTACTTCCATGGGATTCACGGGTCCGGCGAACGGCCACACATCCGCATGCGCCTGGATGATGTTGACGAGCGCGCGCATAAACTTATGCAGATTCTCGCGCGTGGGCAATCCATCGCCGCAACCGGGATACACTAATCGGAACTTGGGCATCTCGGGTGCCTCCCATTTAGCCTCCTTCAAGCCTTTGATGTGCTTGACGTCGATCGGAGTGTACTTTCCGTCCTCCGTTTTCGGGTTAAAATGATCCTTCAATCCGGGATACACCTTGTGAGCCGTGCTCATTTCCCTCACCTTGGCCTCTACTACCTTGCGTTGCTCTCTTATTTGATTCACAAAGTCAACGTATGAGATGTGTCCGTCCAGCTGACACTCCATGATTGTCCCGCCGTCGTACTCTTTGATGTAACCGTTCCACTTCTCGCGCTCCATCATAATCTCTTTCGTGAAACCTTGTTTTTCAAAGTAACCCACCGCGTTATTATCCGCGAACGTGATCAAGTGCGTCATGTTCTCTGTATCCTTCGCGTATTCCTTGATGTGGTTCATCAAACGTGTACCGTAGCCCTTCACCTGCTCGTTCGCGCTCACTGCACAAAACGCGATCTCCCCCATCCTCTGCTTCGGGAAAGGACGGTACGTGATGCCACCGATGACGTTGCCGTTCTTCATGCACAGCATCGAGTTGTGTCTCGAATCGAACACCAAGCGCACAATGTATTCCTTCGGCATGTTCGGCAACTGCTTGCCAAAGATATTCTTCAGTGCGATGAGCAACCTCGAACTCTCCTCGCTGCCATCATTCTTGATAACCTTCCATTTGAGCTCACCGTCGCGTTCTTGCTTGCGAAGGTGCGATTCTCGCGTGGCGTAGGCTCCTCGGGTAGGCGAAGACGGCGACGCCGCGGCCAACTTCTTGGAAGGGCTCACCGTCGCCTCCGCGCCCTCGGTCGCGTTATCCTCGCCTCTCTCGCGCTTCGCGCCGGCACCGGCGTTCTCCTCGTCCGCATCTCTCCCTCGTCTTCTGTTCGACGTTTCCGGGGCGTCGCCCTCCGCGTCTGCCCCCATCGTTCGCCGATCTTCGCCTCCACCGTTCGCCTCCACCGTTCGCGGCGCCTACCCGTCGCCGTCCGAGCGAGTCTCGCGCGCGCGTTCACTCAATTTTCTTCGAACGTCCCTCGCGTTCCTCGTGCTCGCGCGCGTCGCGTTCGCCCTCGCGTGCGAGTGCTCGACCTCCGCGCGCGAAGCTTTGAAGAGTTTCACGGTCGCGGTGATTTGAACGAAGACGCGCACCGTCCGCAGTTCCGGGCGCGAGGCGTCGCCGGGGTGTCTTCGGGCGGGAGTCGCTCGAAGAAAACGTTTCCAAGCGAATCGTCGAACGAGTCGAGGCGCTCGGCGATCGCGTTCGCTCGACGAGACGCATCTTCGCGGTGGAGCGAGAGAGGCGTTTGTAGACGCGGGACGACGATCTCGGGACTCGGGAGATCGCGCGAGCGTTAGAACGGTGGAAATGTCGGCGGATGGGGACGAAAACGATTCTCTCCGTCGAGCGTCGCACGCAACGGCGTCGTCTTGGCGCGCGTTAGCGCGTAAGGTGGCTGCGAGTGCGCCCGAAGCGCCTGAAGACAAAGATGGCCAAGAAGAGAGGTTTGCCACACTTTGTGACCGGTTGCAAGCGACACGAGAGGAGAACTTGCTCATGGAGGAGTATCCAGATTACAAGCGTCAAAAGAAGCTCGAGGAGACGAACGATGCAACGAAAGTATGGGCGTTGTCACCGAATCAGAGTACGGTGAATGCGACCGCTGCACCTTTTTTGAAGTGGTGCGAGGAACATTTTCGCGATGTGAATAGGCGAGACATTGAGTCGCTGGCGCCGAAGGACGCGCACTGCATGGAATGTGATGCGGATTATCTCATTCCCGGTTTAGGACGACATTACTGGCACGGGTTTCAGGAGGAGGACAAGGAGGAGGAGAGAAAAATGATGGAGCGCAAGAGAATGGCCGTCTTGAATAGAGCCGACACGCCTGCGAAGAAGAAGAAAACGCCCAAGAAGACGGTCAAGCCGAAAGCTGACGCGAAAAAATATCAAGTGACGCGTATTTCACCGTTAGATCGACCAGATGAGATTGATGAATGCTGCGCGGTGTGTTTCGACGGCGACTCGTACGACGACAATCCAATTTTGTTTTGCGACAAGTGCAATGTAGCTGTGCACCAGCTGTGCTACGGAATTCAGAAGATTCCGCAAGGTGATTGGATTTGTAAATCGTGTAGCAGCCGCGGCGCCGCCAAGCAGTGTTGTTTGTGCACCGTGAAGGGTGGCGCGTTGAAACCCACCGCGGACGGGCGTTGGGCGCACCTCTTCTGTGCGCAGTGGATCCCAGAGGTTTTCCTGTCTGATGTCGATCTGATGGAGCCGATCAATACGAATTCATTACTTTCAGAACGCACAAATTTGACGTGTGTCGCCTGTAAACAACACGGGGTGGGCGCGTGCATTCAGTGCGCTTACGGCAACTGCTCCGTTCCATTTCATCCCATGTGCGCCATGACGAGCGGCACTCGCATGGAAATCAGATCGACAGAGAAATCGGAAGACGTAGAGTACATGTGCTACTGTGACAAGCACGTCAAGGAAATGGAAAGGAAAGCGCAGCGAATAGCAAACGGAGAAAGCTCGGCGGCGGCGACTCCCGCGAAAGGTACCGAAGATACGCCCGCCAAGGTGACTCCACCGCCGACGCCGCAGCAAGAGGAAGTGAAGGAAGAAGCCACGCCTGCGTCAGCTTTGAAGACGACCGTCTCACCAGCGCGCGCTGAAAATAGTGAGTCGACGGTATTGAATCAGCCCATGAAAGAATTGAACTCGAATGAGATTCGTAGATTGGTCTCGAGCTTGTTTGACTTGTCAGGTCTCACCGCCGCCGACATAGAGGATGTCAAAGAAGATGATTTCATGTCTTGGTTGGGCGACGACGGCGTCGAGACTCGGGATAAAAGCGATTCCACGGGAACGCCGGCAAAGATCACATTGGTCATGGATCCTCGAGAAGTCGCCGCACGCCAGTGGTTGGCGCGAAAAGCCAAGGAGGAAGTGTTGGCTCCGGTGCGCATCGATGGGTCGGCGGCGAGAGTCAGCGATAGCGCGATGGAGACGAGAAATGGTTCGCCAAAAGTCGAGGATGACGTTCCCAGTGAAGATTCGTATTTGTATCCCGCTCAGGTTCCGCATCCAGTCGCGACATTGGCTGAGTACACGCGGTTGACTCTTGAAAATGCGAAAGTACCAAAGTCGCCGAAGACGGTGGAGGACATCATCCCGGAGCAATCCGGTCCGAATGGTATTCCCACGAACATGCGTCCGCCCAAGTGTCAAGTGTGCGTCATTCGTAAGCAGGGTGTGTGCGGCACGGCGTCTGCACCTCCGAGATGTCACAGACGGAGAGAAAACATGGAGAAAATGCGCGCGGAGCAGCTCGCCGAACTCAAGGCGAAACTCGGCCCGGGCGAGACGCTTCCGGATCCGGTTGAAATCGTGCAAAACGAGCTCGCACGCATCGAAGCGCGGACGGATGTGCTCAAGATCGCACCCGATGATGAAGTCGTCGCTGAAATTTACAGAGCGCAGACCGTCTTGGCGAGGACGTCTCACATGAACAGACAACTTATTCAAACGCTCTTGCGCAAGGTTGAGAAGGAGCTTCCGACGGAAGAGGAAGCGCGCGACGCGCAGCGACGAGCCCAGGAAGAGACGTCCCAGTACGAAGAACGATGGCGAGGCGGAAGGTGGCGCATGGAGCGTCTCCGCGCCGAAGGCAAGGAAGAGGAGGCGCAGTTTGACGGAGGCGAGCTCGCCGGGGCGGACATGCGCGATCCTCTCGTCGAGTCCGGTGCGATGGAGGACGCGCTTTGCTGCGTCTGTGGGGGTGGTGAAAGCGAGTATCCGAACGAAATCATTTTCTGCGAGCGCTGCGAGATGTGCGTGCATCAACAGTGTTACGGCGTCACCAACATTCCCGAGGGTGAGTGGTTATGCTGGCCATGCCACGAGACGGAGCGCATGGAACGCGAAAACGGTCATCCGGGCACTCGTCCGCCGCGCTACATGCGCGAAGCTGGCGACGGGGCCATGTACGACCCTCGTGTGCAATGTTTGCTGTGTCCGGTGAAGCGCGGTGCGTTGAGAACCATCATAGATCCGCGTTTGCAAACGCCGAAGACAACGGAGACTGCGTCGCCCGTCGCGCCGGTGCGCTCACCGTCGGCGGCAAAATCCGTTCCGGACGGTAAAGCGGAGACGAACGACGCGAACGCCGACACTCGCGAGACGGACGCCCCGGGAACCCCGGTCGTGAAAACACCGAGTCGTGGTCGAAATCGCTGGTGTCACGTCGTGTGCGCGCACTGGCAGCAAGGCATGGAGACGGATTTGTATCTCGACGGACCGGCGGCCATCACCGGCTTGGACGAGATTCGACCCCAGTATAAAAACGCTCGATGCTCGGCGTGTCGTCTGGACGACGGCGCGTGCATACCGTGCTCGGCGAAGAACTGTCCGGTGGTCTTTCACCCGCTCTGCGCCAGAAGATGCGGATGGCACATGCTTCCGCTGCAATCGCCGGAACCGCTGGCGTTTTGCGCCCGCCACAGCATCGAAGAGCGACGAAATCCCGGATCGACGATGCGCACCAAGTACAGCGTGAACGCCAGCGGTGCGCGATTCGGTCAGCGTGTCTCCACGAAAAAGAAGCGCACGCCCACACTCGAAGAGATGGAGATGCTCCGTCGCGCGCGCGTGGGTCTGGAGACGCTCCGCCTTCTCTGCGACCGCGTCGTCAAGCGAGAGCGACTCAAACGCTCCGAGCTCGAGCAGCATCACAAGTTATGGCTCGCACAGATTCGCGGAGAAGCGAGCGGACCAATCTACGCCCTCGACGACGATACCCAGGCGCACATCAAGATCCCAGACGTCGCCAAGGATCGCAAGTTGCTCTTTTTAACCCCCGCAGAGGCGTCCCGGTACGAAGAAGACGTCTCGGCGCTCCCGCCGGATATCCGTCTTGTCGAGGCGGAACCCATCGACGAACCCTTCCGAGACGACGACGACGAGGAGGAGGAGGGCGACGGCGAAGAGGATAAAAAGTGACGACGGACGAGCAGCACCATTAGTCACCGCGAGCGCTGAGACTCGCGGTTTAGCCGCCGTGTAACATTTGTTCATAGATTTTTGTTCCCAGTCGGGATGATCGCAGGTTGCGTCGCGTGGGAACGGACGCCGCGTGCGGCACACGTCGACGCCGCGCGTCGGTGAACGCGCGCACCAAGGCGGGAGGAACGCGTTCATTCGTGAATTTTTGTTCGAGCGCGCGAGGCGTCGACGCGCGCGCTCGAACGCAGCGTCAAACGACGGACGGGCGATCGAATCGAGTCGCGCGTCGGGCGAACGGTTGACGCGACGCGCGCGGCGTGAAGGGCTCGCGCGCGCGGAGTGAGAGGTGAGAGAAGATGGGATGTGGATCTTCCAAGCAGACGGCGGTGGATGAAGCGCCGCGGGCGAGCGTCGCGCCGATAATGCCGGAGGAACAGGAGTTTTTCGACGCGGTTGAAAACTTGACGGCATCGCCGAGCTTCATGCGCGCGAAGAGTCTGGATAGATTGAAAAATGCGGCGGATGAACCCGCGCCCGTGGTGAAACAGCCGTCCTTGATCAGGTGGATAAGCGCGATCGGACCGAAGGTGGAAGAGAGCGTAGAGGACTCGGGAATGTCTAAATGCGTCGTGCCGCTGTACGAGCGAGGCATGGAGACGTTAGCCCAGGAGTCAAGCAATGCGTCTTGGACGAAGAACGTCGATGGCGTGGGTTTTAAACTTAGAGGGAAGACGTACAAGAAGGATAAAAAGAAAATTCCTAGTGAGGCGCCGTTTTACGACGTGCAGGCGGTGTTGTCGTTTAAGAGCGAAGAAAAAGTGGGCGATTGGATTAAACATTTGTTTGATGGCAATCTCGGAACGAAAATTAGAGATGAGATACCGACGGTCATCATCGTTAACATTATGATTCCCAACTACAAGCCGAGTGGAGGCTTGCTCGCGAAGAAGGAACACAACGGTCCGGGTCATAACGTCGTCTTGTTGTGTAAGATCAGCGACTTTGCGCAAAAGACGCTGAAAGAGACGGAAGACTGGGACGATCTGCCACCCGATTTCAAATTATTAAGGAGATACGTCAAGGGTGATGGTACCGGCAAGGTGGACGTGCACCCGCACGCGATGGCTATTCGTCAGCAGACGAAGATGGTCGTCATGGTGGTGACCGGACACGAGCATTTGCCGTGGCTCGTTCGACAAGCGGTCAACCACGGTAATGGTAAACCCTTCATGGTGAACAGAACTTCATCGTACATCGAACGTTCTGGCGCCTTGGAAATAAATGTGGACGCGCACAACTTTAGTAATGTCGCGCTCAACGGCCTGCGAACCGTACACACTTCCCTCGGTAAATTGATTCTTGACGTCGGGGCAACCATTCAAGGAGAAAACGAAGCTGAGCTCCCGGAACGTTTGCTATTTTCGTGCAGAGTCAATTACCCCAAGATAGAAAAGATCGAGGCTCACGTCGACATGCTCGAGGCCAACCGTGCTGCTAGAAAATGGCTGGGGGCGATTCAGGATAGACTGTTGTAAATCCTTTCCGTTATCACAAAAGACGTTCAAAATACCTACGTTCAATC
>CEVL01026967.1_pt1 | contig 13766 bp, 6 predicted proteins | sample 427051 | NCBI WGS metagenome assembly CEVL01 (sample SAMEA2623673, study PRJEB7988) | marine metagenome | biome: marine biome (ENVO:00000447); feature: surface water layer (ENVO:00002042); material: "saline water (ENVO:00002010), including plankton (ENVO:xxxxxxxx)" | depth 5 m
CGCGTGGGGGGGTCAGAGGCGTCCGGACGGTACGAGGCGTACGAGAGCGATGGGTGGGAACATCTCACGACGACCGGGGAGACGATGGATGAGTGGGAGGACGGGGGCGCGGGGGGGGCGACGGGACGCGGGGGCGGGACGGCGACGCGCGCGGGAGAGGAGTGGGGGAGCACGGGGACGAGGTTGGACGATGAGATGCGAGAGGTGATGATGGTGGCGTCGTCTGCGGTGATGCTGGAGGCGTCGGGTGGCGTCGAGACGGAAGGGAAGGAGGACGTCGTCGGAGACGAGGACGCGACGACGACGAGACGACGACGACGACGACGAGGGACGCCGAGACCGCTGTACGGGAAAGCGCTGACGAAGAGGATCAAGGAATTGGGTGACGCGAGACGGTTGGGTGATGTCTTCGCGCTCTTGGACGTGTCGAAGATTCCGACGACGCCGAACGGGAGAAAGATCACCATCGGCGCCGTCGTCGGGGCGTGCGTCAAGTGTAACGATTTGGACACGGCGCATAACCTGTTGATGAAACTCGACGGCGTCGATGAGTGCGGCGCGGGCGCGCCGGCGTACAGCACGCTCATGCTCGGATACGCGAGACAGGGTCGTCTCACCGAGGCGCTCGGTTTGCTCGAACAGTGGGAGAAGGGTCGCGGGCCGAAGGATGGGAAATTTGGCGTCGGCAGGCGAGGCAACATCATCTTGCGAGGGTCGTGGAGGTGGGCCAAGGAGGACGTGCCAAAGTACAAGAGACGCGATGACATGGGCACCGAGTGGTACCCGAAACGTACGGTGACGACGCGCATGCTCTTTGCCGCGCTCGACGCGTGCGCGACAAACGGCGACGTGCGAAGAACGCGCCAATTCATGAAGCGCATCTCCACGTGGGAGGGGCGCGTAAAGGGCGGCGACACGTTTAACGAGGACGAGTACCTTTGGAACGCGCTCGTCAAGGCGTGCGCGCGAAGCCAAGACGCGTTGTCGTGTCTGAACGTGTTACCGGAGATGTCCAGGGCTGGCGTGGAACCGACGAGGGTGACGTACAACATCACCATCTCGGCGTGCGCCAAGGCGGGACGACCGGATTGGTGTCGAGCGCTGCTTAGAAAGATGGATAGGATGCAGAGTCACAAAATGCGTCCGAACGAAATCTCGTACACGACCACCCTCATCGCGGAGACGGCGGCGGCGAGAGAGATTGCGGGTGGGGAATTCGCCGGCGGCGTCGACGTCGTCAAGGAACTGTGGTCGCGCTTCATCGCGCGCCGCGTCAAGCAGGACGGCATCGTCGTCGGTGCCTTTGTGAACGCGTTCGTCGCGTACGGGGACATCGACACGGCTTTGGAGGCTTTAGACTTTGGGTACATGAAGAAGATGTACATCAGTCCGAGCGTGTACTTCACCGCCATGCGATTGCTCGCCTCGAACGCCGACGTGGACGGATTGAGACGGCTGAGTGAAAAGTTGCGCGCCAAGAATAAGACGCCGGAAATCGCCGCTGAGTGCGACATGTTCGAAGCTGAAGCGTGCGCCGCGGCGGGTAACGTCGAGGGCGCTCGCGCCGCTATTTTCCGCGTGCAAAATGGAAGCGAAGCCACCGCGGCCAAGGTTTTCAGAGAGCGCTCGTCGGGAGTGCTCGTCGCGCTCTTCGTTCAGGAAGTTCTCGAGTGCGAGCTCAACGTGCGCGGCGACGACGGCGCGGGCGAATCGTTCGACGAGGAGGATGTGAACGAGGACGGCACGTTGGAAACCTTTGACGGCGATATGATTCTCAACCACAACGGTTCGCTGTGTCGATGGGAAAAACCAGACGTGTGGAGCGTCACGCAGGCGCTCGATTTACTCGACGGCGCGTGGTCGTTTGACGAGTTCGACGAACAGGGCATCGGGGCATCGCCCGCGCCGCCGCCTCGCGGCGGGTGGGCGAACGCCGTCACCGACGGCAACGTCGATCCGTTGCTCTTTAAAAACGGCGTCGAGCCGAGCGAACCCGTCGATTCCGTGCTTCCAGACGTGGGCGAGTGCTTGCGTCGAGGCGACATCGTTCGTCGAAGCGATTCCGTCCAAGATGCGCTCGAGTCACTCGGGAATAATCTCAAAGCCGTCGTCATCGATGACGACACCGGCATTCCCGTGGGCACGTTTCGTCGCGCCGACGGCGACGTCGAGAGCTCCGTCACCATCGGCCAAGTCATGAGCGCCGCTCCCGAACGCCTCCCGCTCGACGATACCACCGTCGGCGACGTCGCGATGATATGCGTGCGAGATTCCGCCGCCCTCATCGCCATCGTCGACGAACAGGGTCGCATCGTCGGCACGCTTCGCCAGGACGACATTCTCGTCCCCGCGCGATGGGCCGACGAAGACGACGCGGCATCACCGCGATGAACGAAGAGACGACACCATCAAAATCCTACCCGCCCACCTCGCGCGCGCGCATTTTATTTTAATACAACCGCGCGCCGCGACGCGCCGTTCCCTCTCTCCTTTACCTTCGCGTCACGTCTCCCCCGCGCGCGCCTTCAGCGCCTCGTATTCCTTCACGAGCGCCTCGTACCTCTCCTCTTGATACGCGATCTGTCGTCGAGCGATCGCCATGGCTGTCTCCACCCCTCTCGTCTTCTCCTCCAGCGCCTTCTCCAGCGCGAACGCCTCCCTCTCCGACGCCTCCAGACGCCGCTTGTACATGTCCCGCGAGCTCGTGATCTCCCCGAGCGCGTTTTCGGCGACGCGTCGCGCCTCGGCGTGTTCGCGCGCGTGTCGACGCGCCGTCTCGACGACGTACTCGAGGCGGTTGATTTCCGTCTTGTCGCTTCGGAAAAAGGCGCCGGGACCCGCGTCGCCGAACGCGCGCGCGCGCGAACGACGCGGACGATGATGACGTCGCCCTCGACCGACGACGGCGTCGACGCGACCGCGCGCGGGAACGCCGAGGTGGATCGAGAGACGCGTCATCTTTTGACGATGATTCGATGAATGAATGAATGATTCGTCAGAGGGCGACGGGGAAGATGCGAGCGACGACGCGCGCCGAGGCGCTGGAGCGGGAGCCCGCGTGGGAGGCGTTCGTGCGCGGACGACTGATGCGCGAGGAGGACGTCGCGCGGTTGACGAAGATCGCGGACGTGGCGCGAAGTCTCAACCCGCGATCGGAGACGACGAACGCGACGGCGGCGCGCAGGGACGCGGCGAGAACGATGCGAGCGACGCTCGAACATCACGGGGATGCGGTGTGTGAGACGCTGTTGGACACGCTGCGAAACGTGGGGGCGGTGGAGGCGACGGAACACGTGTTGGCGTTGGTGGACGTCGCGGCGAACCCGCGCGCGTGGAGCGGAGGGGACGGGACGAGCGATGGGAGGGACGAGACGTTCGGGGTGAAGCTGTTCGTCGGGTACGATTCGAGTAATCGTTCGACGACGGACGATGGATTGATCTCGATCGAGGGCGTCGGGGGATCGGAGGACGCGTATTACGTCTTGTCCAAGACGCTGGCGAGGCCGGAGGACGCCAACTCGAGCTTCATAAAGGAGACGGCGTCGCGCGTGTTGATGAGAATGTTGCAGCTCGGTCTGAAGAGCGGTCGGAATGGAACCGGCGCGGAGGGTGAGCGAAAGAGCGCGGAGAGCGTGAAACACGCGTTACGAACGCTCGTGGCGTGGTGCGCGAAGGAGTTGCGGGCGACGGCGAGCGGGGGCGACGAGAGCATGGTTCCCGCGGTCGCTTCCGCGCTCGCGGGAGTTTTAGACGATAAGGATGCGCGCGCTTTCGCGGCGAGCGAAGGTATCGTGGCCGCGCTAACGCCCGTGTTGCGAGCGTCGGATCGTTCCGGCGTGCAGACGATGTACGAAGTCGCGTTGTGTTTCTGGTTGATGAGTTTTAGCGCAGATTTGCGAATCGAAATGTGCGCCAGAGGGGCGGCGACCGTGAAAGCGTTGATGGCTTGCGCGGGAGTGGCGAGCAAGGAGAAGGTGATTCGAGTGTGCATTTTGGCGTTGAAGAACATCACCAATCGCCACGGCGCGCACGGCGACGCCGCGCTGGACAACTTCACCGCCGTCGATGAATCGCTTCGCAAGTTGGTACACAATCTCTCGCTGAGAGGATTCGACGACGAAGAATTATCTTCTACGCTCGAGGAACTCGAAGAAGATTTACGCGCGAGACGAAAGGAGGCGAGCAGCTGGGAACGCTACAAGAGTGAAGTCATGAGCGGCAGTCTCGAGTGGACTGCCGCGCACAAGGATGAAGGATTCTGGCGCGAGTGCGCGACGAAACTCACGGACAATAACTGTCAAATCTTAAGAATTCTCATCAAACTGATCGACGGGAGTGAAGAGATGGATCCGAAGACCCTCGCCGTGGCGTGTCACGACATCGGCGAATTCGCCGTGCACTACCCCGCGGGACGATTCTTAGCAAACGATTTAGGAGGGAAAGAACATAGCATGCGCTTGATGACGCATCACGATGAAGAAGTGCGCAAGTCGGCTTTGAAATGCGTGCAGAAACTGCTCGTCACGAGCTGGCGCTCTTTGAACACCGACGAAAATTCTGCGAATTGATGAAAAAAAATTTCTAGACATGATTTTAAATCGCTAATACTAGGCTACACACTCCGGAGGATCGCTCGCGTCGCGATCGCGCTTCTTACTCGTCGACGACGCTCGAGCGAGTAAACGCTCGCACTGCGCCCAGTCGGCATCCTTCGTCACCGGACTCTCTATCAAAGCCGTGGCGCCGTGACGCGCGAAAATTTCAAGTTGCGAAACCGTGATATCTTCAGCGCGTTTGACGCTTCCGAGATACTCCTCGCTCAAGAAAACGCCCGCCCAAGGTCGAAATTTCATTCTCGCGAGCAACTGCTTCGACGGTAGCCACACTGAGCAAAAGATGTCGACGTCCGGACCGACCATCTTCCTCACGCGCGTCAATCCACTCTCAAGCGCGTCGAGATCGGTGCCGATCTGAAACCAAACTCCGCGCACTAACCCAGTGCGCACCTTTCGATCCAATCGATCGTACTCGTGCTCGAGATCCTTCGTCTCCGGAAAGTACGGATTGAATGCGACGTCGAATCGAAACGACGAATGTTCGCGTTTCCACGCCCTATCCATCCCGAGCCTTCGAAGCATCTCCACCGAATCGTTCACGCGACTTCCCGACCCGGACACCAACAGACATCGATCGATTTTCCTCTCTCGCAGCGCGCTCGCGAACCTCTTCAATCGCTCCGCCGCTCGCGTCGAGTCTCTCTCGTAGTTATTCTTCATACTGAAATGCGGCACGCAATCGATCGTCTCTCCGCACTCTCGAACCGCGTCCACCCAGGAGATGATGTCGTCACCCTTGTCCTTGTTCGGCAGATTCACGCGCGTCACCGCGCGCCCGCGCGCGCGCAAAGATTGCAAAGATGTCTTCAACTGGGCCACATCCTTGAAAAACAGCTCGTATCGCACGCGCGCGTGCGCCATGCCGCGCCCCGTCGCTTTCGCTCCTTCTCGCAAATATTCCTCCGCAGCCCTTCGCGCCGTCTCCCGCGCCGCTCGCCGTCGCCAGCCGTCGCAAACTGCGGTGACGTTCGATTCGATACCAACACGAATGCAATCGCCGGTCGCCAGTCGCGCGCGCGGGCGCCATGACGGAGCTCGACGCCGCCGAGAAGGCGGCGGACGGCGACACCGTTCGAGACACGGTCGTCTCCCCGACGTCCACGTCCTCGCCCGACGCTCCTCGCTGGCGATGCGTCGCCTCGAGCGCGGATTTGCGCGCGGTGGCATCCGCGCGCGTTCGCTTCACGTGCGTCGACGCCACCCCGGCTCTCGTCGTTCTCGGCGCCAACACCGGATCGGCGTACATTTTTAGTCGCACGCGCGGTCCCACGGACGCGCGCGGGTCGTCGCGGAGCGCACCGGAGCGAAGATTACGATTCGTCGCCGTGGTGTCGCCGGAGTTGCTGGGACGGGGGACGGGCGACCGGGCGCGCGCCGCGCCGCAGAGCGTGCGCGTCATCAAAGCCTCGCCGTGTGGACGCATGTGTGCGATCGGTTTCGCGGACGGGAACGTGCGAGTGATCGAGCTGGACGAGGTGACGCGAGACGAGACGCGGAGACGAAGCGCGATGGGCGCGACGGTTGCGTTTTTGTCGACGTCGCACGGCGGACGACCGATCACGGCCATGGTGTGGTCGGTGAACTCGAAGACGCTGTACGCGGGAAGTGATAAGGGGAGGGTGACGCTGGTGTCGTGCGAAGAGTTCGTGCGGTGGTGCGATGAGGGTCGAATGGGGCCGAAACCGGCGGTGGTGAATAAGACGGAGTACACGGACGCCGACAGCGGCGTGCATCAGCTCGATAGCTCGAAGAGCGATAGCAATCTGTTGATGAGCGCGCAATCGAGCGTGAAGCTCGTGCCGGTGGATGGTGAGAATTGTGGGGTCGTGACGAACGTGGGGAGTAAACAACGCGAGGGCGCGTACGGGAGTTGTTTCCACGATTACGCGGCGCTGAGCATCGACGAGGATCAACTGGTGGACGAGGAGGATGTTTGGGACGATGACGCCGTCAAACGCATCATCGAATACGCCGTCGTTGCGCGGCCCGGACGCAAGTTTTGGATCGCCAAGTTCGACAACTACGAGGAGGAGGCGCAGGTTGAAATCATGGCCACCATCAAACCAGAGGTGCCGGAACCGTCGCCCGTGCCGGGATGGAATCGAGAGAACGAATCGGTTGAATCGATGAAAAAGTTGTCCAAAAGGTTCGAGTTCGGTCTGATGCGGCGTCTCGGACCGTGCGTGTTGTCGACCACGGATAGATCCGTGGCTGTTGTGGACGTGGCGTCGCCAGCCATCGCGAGATGGTACCCGTTGCGAGAGCCCGGGAACGACGACATCGGCGCCGGGTTCGTCGACGTGTGCGTCTTTGATCACCGCGCGTTCTTCTTAACCCCGTCGGAGGAGGGCGGGGGGTCGATTTGGTGCTTAGAATCCTTCATAGACGCACCGTCGCTGGCGCGCGACGTGGTTCACGAGTCTCGCGACGTGAGCTCGATGATTCGAGCGTTGCAAATATGTCAAAAGACGTCCACGTTTGACGAGACATTATTCAACAAGGCGAAAGAAACGCTCGAATCATCCGAAGGCGCGGATAAAGGGTCGATGCAGACGCTCGCTTCTCTGATAGAGTGGGGCGAGCAAAACGGAACGGCGTTGATGGTCGAAGAACGAGACGAGGACGATGACCCTCGCGAGTTGGTGAGCGGAGACGTGGCGTCTCCGACAAAGCCGAATCCGTCGGAGAGCGGCAAGCCTCCTCTCGGGAAAGATCGTTCGTCACGAGAAACCACCGTCGTCGAAGAGGGAGTGCTGTTGTCTACGTCGGAATTCCCAAAGGCGGAGACGGACGGCGGTATCTTCTTCTATAATCCTCGAGGAATGTCGAAGAGCGTCAAAGCTTCGGAGGATGTCGGCAAGACGCACTCGGGCAAGGTGAAGAAGAGACGAGCGCTCATCTTGGACGACGTTGTGGGCGACGACGTGCCCGCATTGACGCCGATGTCACCGCCACCGAAAGCTTCACCGGTCGTGAAGAAGAAAAACTACGCCGTGGATTACCCGACGAACGACGCCGAGTGGGAAGAGTGCGACGAATTCGACGCCGACGAATGGCGAGCCGCGATTTCAACCGCGGAGGATACGCTTCCATCGGAAGGCGAGGCTTTCGAACATTGGGATTCATATGATGTGATGAAGACGACGTCGAACGCGACGCCGGGACGAATCTTCGGAGAAACCGTGCGTCTCAAGTGTAGAGCCGCGACGAAGGCGCGGGTCGCCGTCGCCGTCGAGTGCGTCGCGCCGCTGAAAGAGTCGCGAATCAGTATGGACGCGTCCAAACTGATCCCCGCGCTTCGTCGTTGGCGGGACACGAAAATGGAAGTGAATAAACTGTTCGATGAGCACAAGGAAGGCGAACACGCGGCGATCGTCGCGAAGACCAAGCTTCAAATCGAAAGTTTATTACGACGAATCGAAGACGCGCTCGAAACGGCGAGCGATGAGTTGCGGCTCGACGTCGACCCGTCTTCATGCACACACAGTCCGGTGAAGAACGCGCGCGAGAGCGACCAACAATCTCCCGTGAAGGAACGCGTCGCGACGGATGTTCTCCCATTCGAGGACGTCGAGAAGATTTTGATGGATGAACGCGTCGCCGACGTCGGCGCATCCGTAGAGTCGGATTGCGTCGCCTCGTTACGTTCAGCCGAAACCCACCAGACGGCGTCGATGATCACGAGGTGTCTTCGACGCGCGCTTCACGACTTTACGAGGACGTTTGAGACGGACGCATCGGCGGTCGACCGCTGCGAATCTCGCTTGAAGTGCATCTCTCGCGTCTACTCGGCGGCGCGCGGACCCGCCGAGGCGGCGCGGCGCCTCCTCGACGCGTCCGAGGACGACTCCCTCTCTCGCGTCATGTCACCGACGCACGCGAACGAGCCCGCGTCCGCGGCGATGAGCCGAATTCTCACCGTCATCGTCTCCTACCTCACCTCCGAGAACTCCATCGATCTGGACGTCCGTCGAAGCGCCGCCAGACTCCTCGAACCGCTCCATCTCCACCTCTCCGAACCTCCCATGCGCGCGTTTGGACGCTTCCCGGAGCTCCAAGTCGCGCTCAGGGCTGAACTCACCGGCGACACCGATCGTGTACCCTTCATCCAGCGCATCTCAAACGACGACGACGACGACGACGACGACAACGCGCCGTCCTCATCCCTCGTCGTCTCTCGCGCGCGTCCCGCCGACGCCTCCGTCGAAGATTTCGGCGACTGGGGCGTCCGGATGGATCTCCGCCGGTGTCCAGCCTGTCGCCGTTCCCTCCTTCGAGACAACGCCGGTCCCCTCATCACGTTCACGTGCGCCCACACCTACCACAAGGCGTGTTGTTTCCCCTCCATGGCCTGTTTCGCCTGTCACGAGACGCCGTAAAACCAAAACGCCGCCGCCGCCGCCGCCGCCGCCGCGTAGCAACAAAGATATTTTTGCAATTTATTCATCGAATTCCCGATCGACGGCGATCGATCGTCACTCGCCGACGCGCGACCGACCGAACGAACGCGCGAACGAACGAACGAACGAACGAAGAATCATGGGAGGTAAAAACTCCAAACCGACGACGAACGACCTCGTCTACGCGCTCCCGCGCGGGAATCCGACCGAGTGCGTGGACATGCCGTTGGCGAAGATGGAAAAGTATGATCTCAAGACGGCCACGGCCACGCGCGTGACGGTGCAGCCGGGATGGTCTTGGGCGCAACACGTCGGTGATGGGTCGGAGGGAGCGTCGTGTACCGTTCGACACGTCGGGTACTGCGAGAAGGGACAGTTGAACGTGACCATGGCGGACGGCACGAAGAAAAAGGTCAAGGCTGGGGACTGTTATCTCGTCGAGCCGGGACACACGGCGAAGAATAAGGGGAAAGTACCGTTCGTCGGCGTGGAGTTCGTGACGAAGATGAATGATGAGACCCGAGGGGAGGGAGGCGGGACGGTGTACGCGGCGGACGCGAGCGGTGAGAGCGGCGACGAAAAGAAGCAAATCGATACGAAGAGCTTCGCGGCGCCGACCAAGGCGATGAAGATGCCGAAAGGAAACGCGTGCGTGTGCATCCTCGGAAATAATCAAGCAAAAACGATGAAGGCGCGGTTACAGCCCGGTTGGACGTGGAAGACGGGCGCGCGATTGCTCTTACCGCCCGAGAAGCAAGATCTCGAGGCGTGCCCCGCGCGACACGTCGGCATGGTTACGGAGGGTAAGTTCGAGATGATCGACGGTAAAGGAAACGCCGCCCTCGTCACCCCGGGCATGTGCTACGTGTGCGAACCCGGCCACGACGCGAAAGTCGTGGGCGATCATCCCGTTCAGCTCGTCGAATTCGAATCCGTCATGTAAGACGGTTCGCGCGTTCGCCCTTCTCGCAAGCTCTCGCGTCATCCGTCGCCGAGGCCGCGGCAGAGACGCAATACATACTAATGCGTAATAACTATGTCCATGTCGTTGCTTGTAATAAATGCACGTATCGGACCACACACCACGCGCGCTCGAACGTCGCGACCGCCCTCGAATGCGAATGAATCACTCCCCGTGTCCGAAAAATCGCCAAAAAAACGCTCGAAACGCTCCGCGACGCATTCGGTAACATCACAACGAGACCCTCGCTCGCGATGCGCGTCGACGGTGAAGACGGCGACGAGGCGTCGTGTGATAACCATCTGAAGGCCCGTGGATCGCGCGCGCGTCGTCGCCCGTCGTGTTTCGTCCAAAACACGCCCCGGCCATCGCACACGTCCCCGATGGAGTCTGGCGATGCAATCGCGAACGGGACGCTCGAAGGGTGCGGGACGCGAGAATCGACGGTGGAAGTGGACGAGGAACGCGGTGAATCGCTCGCCGCGATCGCTTTCTTTGATTCCGTCGATCAATTCGACGCGCTCGAGTACGCGAATCGTCCGAGAAAGAGCGAGAGTGGTGAGGATGGGAGCCGCGCCGGCGTGGGATGGCGAGAGCGCGCGAGAGAGCGCGTGCGAGAGGGACTGGAGAGCGGACACGCGACGATGTGGATGGCGAACATCACGGTGTGGAGTCTGTTTGGGGACGATTTACGACTGATGATGACGGATGCGGACGCGGACATCGGATTCGTCATCATGGTGTGGATCTGTCTCGTGAGCTTTGGCGTCGAGGTGTTGTTGAGCGTGTTCGCGATGGATGATTATCTCGGTCAATTTTACTTTTGGCTCGATCTCGTGGCCACGCTGAGTCTTCTCGCGGACATCCCCGCGTTCATGAAAGCGGTGGGGATGGATCCGTGCGACGGCGTGGACTCGTATGGGACGCAGTTCGATCAAGCGTTGAGCTCGGGGAACACGCAAGGCTCGAGGGACGTCGCGGACGCCGGCTTCGCAAAGGCTGGTCGAGCGTCCCGTGCGGCGACGAAAGCCGGGCGCATCGTTCGAATAATCCGTTTGATACGATTGGTGAAGATTTTCAAATCGTTCGAAATCACGCGACAGCGCAAGGAGCGTCGAGAGAGCTTGATCAAACTCAAACGAGACAGTCTCGCCAAGCAGAACCTTCTCGCGGAGCCGGAAGGACAAGGCACCGCAGCGAACGAACGCGACGACGACGAGCACTCTTTGTCGCACTTTGAAGAGTCTAAATCTCGAGTCGGACAGAAACTCAGCGATTTGACGACGAAGAGAGTGATTGTGGGTGTTCTTCTGATGCTCTTCTTACTTCCGGTGTTCAGCGTCGATCTCTACACCGTCGGCGAGAGGGAAGAATTCATGGAGGGAGGCTTGACCATGGCGCACGAGACGTTCGTCAACGGTGGTGAAGGATCGAGAGGATTTTATCAGTCCGTGAACCAATACCACGCCGGTACGAAGGGCATGTATCGTCTCGTGGTGAATGGAACAGATTTCTCAGACGACAACAATCTCGCCTTCATTCTAAACGACCAAGCGCACAAACGTTTACGATGTACGGAGTTCGCTTACACCACATACTCGTCGCAATTGCTCGATGAAAGCAGTGGTTTTAGTTTCGCCTTCTTCGACCTTCAGAAGGAGAGTCGAGTTCAAGCTTTACTCAACATCATGCGCACGCTCTTCGTCTGCGTGATTCTCACCGTCGGCGCGGTGTTATTCAGTAAAGACACGAACGCGTTGGTCCTTCGCCCGCTCGACCGCATGGTGAGTAAGATTCAGGCGATGAGTGACAACCCGTTGACGCAGTTTGACATCAGCGACGACGAGGAAGATCAAATGGAGACGAGACTTCTCGAGAATAGTATATCGCGTATATGTTCGCTCCTCGCGGTTGGATTCGGCGACGCCGGCTCAGAGATTATCGCAGAGAATATGAAACGCGGAGGGGCGATCGATCCGATGGTCCCCGGTAGGAAAATGGTTGCTATATTTGGATTCTGCGATATTCGACAGTTCACGGACACCACGGAGGTTTTACAAGAGGACATCATGGAGTTCGTGAACACGATTGCCAAAATAGTTCATTTGGAAGTGCACGTACACGGTGGTAGTGCAAACAAGAACATCGGTGACGCGTTTCTGCTCGTGTGGAAATTTCCTCGTGATATTCACGACGACGACGTCACGAATTTCGACGACATCGACGAGGTGAAAAGACAAAGAATTCGAATGGTTGCGGACAATGCGTTGGCGTCGTTCGTCACAATCATAGGAGCGCTTCGCCGGAGCTCTCGATTACATCGATATCGCAGGAACAAAAACTTGAACAAGCGCATCGATAACTTCGATGTGAAGATGGGATTCGGACTTCACGTCGGTTGGGCTATCGAAGGCGCGATTGGAAGCGAGCACAAGGTCGATGCCTCGTACTTGTCTCCCAACGTAAACATCAGCGCGCGTCTCGAAGCAGCCACAAAGCAATTCGGAGTGCCGTTATTGTTCACTGGTGATTTCGCGGCTCTGCTTTCTCCTGCCGTTCAAGAGGAAGCCCGACAGATCGATTGCGTCACCGTCAAAGGTTCCCTTCATCCCGTCGAACTCTACACGTACGACGTTAATCCAGAAAATATTCCAGTACCGAGCGTCGGTACAGACCCGCACCGCAACTTTGAAGACGAGACGCTGAGTGTCATGGAGTACAGCGACGAGTTCAAGCAACATCCAGACATTGTTGAAATGCGCAAGGGCGTATCGAGGCAGTTTTTGGACGAGTTTCAGCGTGGCTTAGAGTTGTACACGAACGGTGAGTGGTTGCAGGCAAGAGACGTTCTCCAGAAGACGAGGACGTATCTCAAGGCTCAGGGCCAGGTCGTGGACGGACCGAGTGATAGTCTGCTCACGGTGATGCAAAAGCACAACTACAACGCGCCAAAGTCTTGGAAAGGCTTTCGCGAGCTCACGGAAAAATAAGAACTATCTATCATCTAAATTAAAGCTCTTCGCGCTCACCTCTTCTGTTGTAATTCACGAACGAACTTATGAAAACGGACTCGTCTAGATTCAGAGTCGCATGCCACCAATTCGTTGGGAAGTAGATGGCCTCTCCCGCATGCACCGTACACTCTAGGATGCCGTCACCTTCGCGCACGTCGCCCCTTCGCAGCGCGTCGAGCGACCAAAAATACGCCGTCACGTTCGGTTCAAACGTCGGCGCGGGATCCGGCGGAGCGATGAACCAATGTTTCCTCCCCACCAAACTCTCGCTCCATCCCGGTCCGTGCTGATGCATGGGAACACCGCTGTACCGTCCTCCCACGCCGAAACTGTACGCCACGTCGGCGTCCTTTGGCACGAATCGAATATCCTCGTACGAATCGAAGAGCTCTTGAAACCCACTCGGCGTGTTCCCGTGTTCATCCGTGTGATCACCGAACCAATACCACGTCGCGCTCGCATCTTCTCCCCGCTCGGCCGGGACGTCTTCCTCCACGTACGCTCGCAGCGTCTTCTTTTTCTTTTCATACGAAAACGTATTCGACGACGACAACGCGACGACTTCGTCGCCGAACGCCTCCAACAGCGCCTCCCTCGACACGCGCTCGAGCGTTCGCGCCCGCGTCGGACCGAGACCCACGATCACGACGGGCCTCTCCGCGTCTCGAAACGCGCGCTCGAACGCGTCCGCGCTCAGGTCGTCGACGTGAAGTTTCGGCAGCGTGCACGGCCGAGCGTCGAAATCACCCGAGAAGCGAAACCAATCGCGCGCGCG
>CEVL01104546.1_pt1 | contig 13758 bp, 12 predicted proteins | sample 427051 | NCBI WGS metagenome assembly CEVL01 (sample SAMEA2623673, study PRJEB7988) | marine metagenome | biome: marine biome (ENVO:00000447); feature: surface water layer (ENVO:00002042); material: "saline water (ENVO:00002010), including plankton (ENVO:xxxxxxxx)" | depth 5 m
TCGCGTTAGAATGGAAGAGATGCGCCAATCTTGTAGAATGTTATTGGATGCAATCGACAAAATACCTGGCGGAGCAAATACTCACTATCAACCAGGCGATGAAATGATTATCACAAAAGCGCCAACTAGAGCTCCAGAAGGAGCAACTGGATTTAGCACATATGAATGTACCAGAGGAGTATCACAATTCTATCTGCAAGGAGGTGGAGATGGCCGTGGCAAGTTCCCTTACAGAGTCTCTATCCGTTCTCCGATGTTCCTTACAATTCCATATGTGGCTAAGACTATGATTGGCTACAAGGTTGCAGATATACCTGCAATAATGGGTAGTTTTGACCCTTGTATTGGAGAAACAGACCGTTGAGGTGGGTATGATGAAGGACTGGTTAAACGTTTACGATTTCATCTTCTATCGCACAAGGGAACTTTGCGCTTGGGCTACAGAGGATACATTTTTGGAATCATCCAGTAATGATATCGCCTTCTTCATTCACACCCTAATCACTTGTTTGATTACATTTGCAGGAATTTTAGGCTCGATGTTCATGATTTTGTGGATTGAAAGAAAATTCTATGCTCGAGTAAATGATAGACGTGGAGCAACAACTGCTCTACGTTCTCTTTGGGTTGGAGAAAATGGAGTTACAGCAGGCGAATGGTGGAAAATGATTCCATTTGGTCTGGGTAAGCCAATAGGCGCTGCAAATCGCTGGTTAAATCGTGTAGCAGGAAATTCAGGCCACGATTTAGAAATGGTAAACAGAGTCGGAAATCGTTCTTGGTATGGCGTAACTATCTTCCCTGGATTCTTCCAAAACCTAGCGGATGGAATGAAGTTCTTGATCAAGGAACACATGGTTCCTAACCGTGCAGATAAGGTGATTTTTGAGCTAGCACCATTCCTTGTAATTTCATCAACAATTATGATCTTGGGAATGATTCCACTTTCTGGCGGAATATATGGTGCAAATCCTGAATTATCGGTCCTATTCGCCTTTGCAATATTTGGAATTGCTCCTCTCGGTGTCTTCTTCGCAGGATGGTCATCAAATAACAAGTATACCTTACTAGGCGGAATTAGAAGTGCAGCTCAACTAACTGCATATGAAATTCCACTTCTATTCTCCATACTTTCAGTATGTATTATGGCGGGCTCTTTCAACTTCATTGAAATCGTCCACTTCCAGCACTCTTCGGGAGTTTGGCTAGTATTCTTGATGCCTTTAGGTGCGGTATTATTCCTTGTAAGTATGATTGCGGAAGTAGAAAGAATCCCATTCGATATGCCTGAGGCGGAAGCAGAACTAGTCGAAGGCTGGTGGACTGAGTACGGAGGAATGAGATTTGGTCTTCTATTCGCTGCTGAATACATGAGAGTCTATGCAGCAAGTATTCTGTTTGCCCACTTCTTCCTTGGAGGTTGGCATTCACCATTCGCTGGATTGATACCCGGCGGTCCATTGATTCCAGGAATAATCTGGACTCTGCTCAAAGCATGGCTAATATTCACAGTAGTTTTCGTTTGGGCAAGAACCGCTCTTCCAAGAATCAGAACCGACCAAATCCTAGAGTTTGGCTGGAGAATGCTTTTGCCTCTCGCGGTTATTCAAGTAGCACTTTCAATCGTTTACAGATTATACATCTTTGATGCAAGCGGAGTATCTGCGATGGACGATGTATCTGGTGGAATGGCATGGGATGCCTTTGGAATACCATGGGGAGCTGCAATCTTGACTACAATTTTCTGGGTTGGAGTGTTTATTGTATTCATGAAAGACGAGAATATCGATCAAAACGAGGAACGTATGTTCCATGTAAGGACTACAGAACCAGCTGGAAAGCATACTGCAGGTACAGAATGAGGTGAGAAAAATGGCGGCACATCCACACGGAAAACCAAACTTCAGAAATCTATTCTGGTATCCCTTCAAAATCACGGGGCTAACCGTTCTACGAACCTATGATTTCATCGGACGTAGATTTGCTAGCGGCTATCACAACAAGGTCCATCCTGAAATTAAGGATGAACCTGGAGTATTAAGAGCGGAGAAAACCAAGCATCTCAACGATATCACCGCTCACGAATATTCTGCAGACCGTTCGGGTACAGATCTAACTCCAACCATTTGGAAACCTCAAACGGTTCAATATCCATATGAGCGTATTGAAGAAATCGAGCCTTGGCTATTCGTCCCAGGTAATTACAATGGAAGAATTGGAATTATTTGGGAGACCTGTACTGCTTGTAAGATGTGCGTGAATATCTGTCCTAACGATTGTTTGCACATGACTACAGAATTGCGTGTAGACGTATTAGATAATGCAGAAGGCGAATGGGAAGGATATGGCGCAGAATTAGAAGTAGGAAAATATGCTGCTGTAGAAAAACCAGAAGTAAAGTCTGAACAGGAATCTTTCAATATCGCAACAGCGCATGAATCAGTGCCACAAGAATGGCGATTTGGAGAGGTACTCGATCTATCTGGAGATTCGGTTACTATGCGCTGGAATGATAGTGGGGATGAATCGGAATTACCGATTACAGAAGTATTCCCTGCTGATGACCAAATCGTATCTGGAAGAATAGACCTTGGCCGTTGTATGTTCTGTGGCTTATGCATGGAGGCATGCAACTTCACATCCTTCTTTATGACAAACGAGTATGATGGTATGTCCGGATTCACTCGTCAAGAATTATGGATGGATGCAGATAGAACCAGAGTATTACCTGGAGCGCATCAAGAAGTAGTTGATGCAGAGTTAGCAAAGCGTGCTAGCAAAGAGCGCGACAAGCGTGCTAAGAAAGCAGCAAAGGAAGCAAAAGCTGCGCAGGAGGCATGAATATGGACGCGGCTAGCATTACCGAGGCAGTTGTATTTTTCATCATGGCTACCATGATTATTGGAGGAGCACTAGGCTTGGTTTACATGCAAAGAGTCGCACACTCAATGATGTGCCTGATATTTTGTTTCATGGCGGTCGCAGGAGTATTCATTTTGTTAAATGCCGAATTCTTAGCGATAATTCAAATTCTTGTTTATTTGGCTAGTGTAATGTTAGTTGTTTTGTTTGGAATAATGTTAACGCGTAGACAGATCTTAGAGGAGGACTTTGAATGAGATTGCTTTCGATTCTTTCTCGAGTAGGTCTTGTATTCCTCGGTGCTGTTCTAATCGCTGCAGTTTCAGCGGATTCAGTTTGGCAGGATTCTTCTGATTATACAATCACAACTGGCGACCTTGCTTCAGCTATGTTTGGAGAATGGGCTCTTCCTCTTTTGGCACTTGGGTTTTTGATGGCAATGGCAATGGTCGGAGCTGCTTATTTGGTTAGAGACGAGCGCCTTGTAAATCTAAAATGGGAACTTGATGGAGGTGAGAACGATGATTGATCCAGCATGGGTTTCTGGACTATCTGCAATTCTATTCATCATTGGATTGTGGGGTGCGTTTAGTCGTAAGAATGCAATCGTAGTTTTGATGTGTATTGAATTGATGCTAAACGCAGTTAATCTCCAATTCGTAGCAGCAGCAAGTCTTCACGGTGATGTAACCGGTTGGGTTTACACAATTTTTGCAATCGCAATCGCGGCTGCTGAAGTGGCAATCGGTCTTGCAATCTTCCTGTCCATGTACGGTCAACACGAAACCATCTCTCTAGATGAGGTAAATTTGTTAAAACATTGAGGTGATTATGTGAGCGACTCAGGAATCATCGATTATGCGGTACTGATACCGCTTTTACCAATGTTAGCTTTCCCTGTAATCCTGTTTTTGGGTAGGATTTTCAACGCAACTCCAGGCTGGGTAAAGAATGCTAAGGAAGGCGGAATGATTGCTTTAGTGACCATGGGTGCAAGTCTTTTGCTAACTCTATTACTGATTAAAGACCATCTTCATCATGTAGGTACTGCCAATATTTTCACATGGTTTGAATCCTCATGGTGGAATCCAGAAACGGGTGCTATCACCACCAAGGTATTTGGTGTCGGTATTCACATTGACCACCTCACAGTAATGCTATTATTTGTAGCAGCATTCCTCTGTTTCTTAATCAACATCTTCTCGATAGGTTACATGAATACAGACCCAATTAATGATAATAGAAATCACAGATTCTATGCAGAGTTCGTTCTATTCTGTTCAGGAATGTTGGGAATGGTTCTAGCAGACTCATTCCTTTGGTTATTCATTTTCTGGGAACTTATGGGACTTTGTTCCTATCTTCTGATTGGATTTTATTATGAGCGACCAAGCGCTGCTTATGCCGCAAAGAAAGCATTCTTGACAACACGTATTGGCGATGTATTCCTAATTATAGGATTAGCAATGCTATGGAATTTGTTTGATGGGCATCTAGATTACGCTTATGTCTTCAATGAAGCAAATATCCAAGCGGTAGATGCTGGTGAATTACAACTCGCCTTAGGGATGATGTTTATTGGAGCAGTTGGGAAATCTGCGCAATTCCCATTACATGTTTGGCTTCCTGATGCAATGGAAGGTCCGACTCCTGTATCCGCTCTCATACACGCAGCAACCATGGTTAATGCAGGATTATATTTGGTTGCTAGAATGTTCCCGTTCTTCTCGGCGACCGATGTTGGTTCGATGAGTACACTAGCAATAGTTATTGCATGCATTGGTGGTATTACAGCGGTAATGGCAGCACTGATTGCATTTGTACAAATGGACTTAAAGAAAGTTCTAGCATATTCTACAATGAGTCAACTCGCATATATTTTCACAGGATTAGGAGCTGCTCTTTGGGCTGCTAATAATGGCTACACAAAATTGGCAGCCTTTGCAATGGGTGCTGCTTTATTCCATCTTTTCAATCACGCAATGGCAAAGGGAATGCTATTCATGGCATCTGGTTCTGTAATACATGAAATGCACCATGCTCACCATGATTTGCACCACCATGACGACCATGATGATGACCATCATGAGGATCACTTTGATGCTCAATCTATGGAAAATATGGGAGGGCTTGCATCTCGAATGCCAATAACTTCAACCGCAATGTTCGTTGGGAGTATGTCTATTATTGGTATACCATTCATAGGTGGTTTTTGGTCTAAGGAAGGAATTATTTCTGGTGCTTGGCAAGTTGCTTTGAAAGAACCACTTTTCCTTCTTCCAGCCCTATTAATTTTGATTGGCGCAGGTATGACAGGTTTCTACATGTCACGAATGTGGTTTATGACATTTGCAGGTAAACCTAAGACAGAGGTAGCCAAAAATGTCCATGAGCAAACAGCATGGATTCCAATACCTTTGGTTACACTTACGATTGTGACTCTTTCAGCATTCATCTTAGCAGGTATGCATATCGGCCACTGGCTTGGTGACTTTAATAATGGACATTATGAAGGATTCTTCCATGGTATTGGCTATGAACTGGAACACGTTTTCTTGAACCATGATCCATTCTTGATGGTACTCACATATGTTGCCATCGGTCTTTCATTGATTTTAGGTCCTTCATTTGCTATGGCTCTATACGGAGGACGTTTGGATGATGGCCAGACTGCAAAACCATGGCTAGCATGGGTAATTGACCTCTCCAGCAGTATCCGCAGAAGGTCTCGCTTTGACAATACTCCATGGGCTGAATCAAGTCTTACTAAGGCGCTACATCGAAGATTATTCTTTGATGAATGGTATGACGCAGCGATGCTAAAAATTGTGGTTACAGCCTCAAGAATTGCAGCAATATTTGACACGAAAGTGATTGATGGAATGATAAAAGGAATCGAATCATCTTCTCAGGAAGCGAGTTTGCGAGTCCGCAGAATTACAACAGGGTCTGCAAGAGATTACATTATGATGGCCGCATTAGGGACGCTGGCTTTGTTCCTTCTTCTATGGGGGGTGGCATGAATGAGTTCAAACCAGACCCTCAATATCCGCAATAAAGAATTTGCATTGATTGGGATGTTACTCATTTTGGTTGCTGGATTAGCAGCCTTTTTCCCTAATCTAGGCGCCAATTCTAATGGAGATGTAGATTGGATTAGTATACCATTGGTCGGGTTTCCAATTTTGACCAGTGCGATAATGCTAGCATTTGCTAGTCAAGAAAGTCGTAAGCGTAAGCAATTGATAGCAGGCCCGATTCGATTAGCCACACTTGCATTTTCTCTGATACCTTTGGGGATTAGCACAGCACTCTTCTTCGATTGGCTCATCGCAGTAAATTGGGAAGTTGGATACAATGAATATGCTCTTGAAAGTCAATATGTTTGGATAGAGACAATTGGAGCATCATGGCACGTTGGAATGGATGGCTTATCCTTCCCAATGGTTTGGCTGACCACTTTCCTAATTCCTGTAACTATAGTTACTACCTGGAACGAAAAGAATGGAGCAACCTATCATCCGTTGTTATTGATGATGGGCGGTGCTCTGATTGGTGTTTTCGTATCGCTTGATCTATTCATGTTCTACATCTTCTGGGAATTAACTTTGATTCCAATGTTCTTCTTGATTCTAAAATGGGGAGGTACAGACCGCCGATATGCAGCTCAAAAGTTCTTCATCTACACCTTTACTGCAAGCGTAATTATGTTACTTGGTTTGATTACTCTATACTTCTTACAACCAGAAGGTAACGGTACATACTACGGTAGTATTACTGGAAGAACCTTTGACATGAGTAAATTATTCAGTAATGCATTAGCATACAACCTTGGTGATGGAGTATTCCTTGGAATGGATATGCAGAAGTTACTCTTCGTCTTGTTGATGATTGGATTCTTGGTCAAATTACCTGCAGTACCATTCCACACTTGGCTTCCAGATGCTCACGTTCAAGCCCCAACAGGGGGCTCCATGCTCTTGGCTGGAGTTATGCTAAAGATGGGTGCATACGGAATGCTACGAATACCCATTGCAATATTCCCTGATGCCTTGATGTATTATCAAGACTGGATTATGGCAATTGGATTGATCTCATTGGTATGGGGTGCAGTAGTCTGCCTTGGTCAAACCAATCTGAAAAGGATGGTTGCTTATTCCTCAGTATCGCACATGGGTGTAATTCTACTAGGAATAGCAAGTATGCAACCATTGGGTTATGCTGCGGCACTATTCATGATGTTTGCACACGGAATCATTTCACCAATGCTTTTCGCAGTTTGTGGTGCTTTCAAACACCACTATCATTCAATGGAGATTGGAGATATGCGTGGTATGGCTAAATTCTCTCCATACCTAGCAGTCTACATGATGTTCTCATGGATGGCAAGTCTTGGCTTACCATTACTAGCAGGTTTCGTGGCAGAGTTGATGTTGTTGCTTGCATACTGGCCTGTATATGGTTGGTGGATTTTATTCCCTGGTGCAGTAATTGCAATCACAGGTGCATACTATCTATGGTCAATGCAAAGAACAATTTTCGAAGGTGGCGAACATGGCCAACCTCCAAAATCCCTACATGGAGAAGTTCCTCCAGACATCACGCTTCCTGAAAATATTGGAATGATTATTCTTGCAATATTTACAGTAATTTTTGGAATATTCCCATTCATAATCCTAGGAATGATGGACCAATGGACAGTCGAATTATTTGAAGGCGTATTCAATAGGGGAGGGATCTAAGATGCAGACTGTTGCACCATTTAGCTATGATTTCTGGGTTGCTATGGCGCCTGAAACAGTTTTGCTTATCGGTTTAGTTGCCATATTCATTATTCCGAATCTTGGAAATTCTAAGATGCGAATCCCACTAACAAATGTCAGAATACCATGGTTCCTTGGTGGAAGGCGTTTCAGACTAACAGGAGCAGCACATATACCTGGATTGATTGCTACAGCTACACTTTTCACAGCATTTTTCATTGCCACCTGGGGTCAATTCAATGGAGAGTTTACAGAAGTACTCGTAAAGAGTGGCGAAGTGACTTTGATGAAAATCGATGGATTCGCTCGTATCTTTGAAATTATTTTCCTAGGAGCCATTCTGTTAGCAGCAATGGCTAGCCTTGACAGAGTTCCTGCTACAACCTATGAGGAAACCGATGAATTAGATGAGATGTATAACAATCGCAGACAAGTCGATTTGTATATTCTAATGCTGACTACTGCGATTGGAATGAGTATGGTTGCACTCGCCCAAGATTTGTTTGTATTATTTGTTGGTTTGGAGTTGGCTAGTTTAGCCACTTACGTTTTGGTTGCATTCCACAAGGAATCCAAATCTGGTTCAGAGGGTGGAGTGAAATATTTCATTGTCGGTTCTGTTGCTAGTGCAGTCGGTCTTTACGGTTTATCTCTACTCTACCTATGGTCTGGTAGTTTACAATTAGATGTTTTAGCTTCACACTGGGCTACCAATGGAGATGAGGTTTTACCGATACTCGCTCTAGGATTAGTTTTGGTTGGATTCGGATTCAAAGTAAGTGCAGCACCGTTCCACTTCGCAGCGCCAGATGCTTATGCAGGTGCAAATAGCCCAGTAGCAGGAATACTTGCTACTGCATCGAAAGGAATGGGTATGATCGGACTTGTACGAATTCTAGTAGTAGTCGCTTCACCGGGAGAAAGCGCTGAAAGTGCTATCTGGTTAGCTGCTATGGCGACCCTTGCCTTAGTTACCATGACTTGGGGTAATATTGCAGCATTAGGCTCTAAGAATCCAAAGAGAATGCTCGCTTATTCATCGGTTGCTCATGCAGGATACATGCTTGCAGCATTGACTGCAGTAGGTGCTTGGAAGTGGGGGCACATCGATGCTCCCGCTGATTTTGCTACAGTAATCATTGGGGCTGTAATCTTCCATATTGCAGTTCTAGTTGTGTTCAAATTAGGTGCTTTCCTAGTTCTTGGTATTTTAGAAATGGAAGGCGGAGCATCTAGACTTTCAGCTCTATCTGGATTAGCACGTAGAGATCCTTTAATCGCAACTTCGATGTTCATATTCATGCTTTCATTAGCAGGTGTGCCACCATTAGCAGGATTCATTTCTAAATTCTTGATCCTTGCAGGAATAATCAATACTAGTGTTGGAGACTTATGGCTTTCAGGAGGAGTGGTCTCCTTGAGCGACCTTCATTGGGTTTGGTGGCTAGCATTTGCAATGCTAATAAACAGCGCAATCTCGATATTCTATTATCTAAGAATCGGAGTTGTAATGTTCCTAGAGGTTCCTGAAGAAGGCCGCCGCAAACCGCTTCCATACGGTTTGTCCATTCGAATGTCGATTTGGATTTGTGTTGTCGCAACCGTCTTGTTAGGATTATCTGGTGATTTCTTAATCGAGTTATGCTATAATGCCGCAGAGGGCCTATTCTAGCCTTAAATCGGATATTAGGCTTCAAGTAGTTAGGGCCTCTCGCTTCTCGTTATGGGCCGTAGAGAAGAGAAAGTCGACGAAGAGGAACTAGCTCGACTGATGAGTTCAGCAGGTGAAGAATCATCTAAAATTCGTGTCAAGATGCCCAACAAAAAAGTCAACGAGATGTTTGCGATTGCAGACAACATTCTAGGAGGCCGTAGAGTATCAGTCCTATGTGCGGACGGAGAAACTAGAATGGCTAGAATTCCGGGAAAAATGCGTCGCCGACAATGGGTTCGTGAAGGTGATTTGATAATTGTATGGCCTTGGGACTTTCAAGATTCCAAAGCAGATGTAAAGCATCGCTATACCAAAACCCAGGCACTTTATCTTTCAAGAAAAGGAGTGTTACCTGCCGATGTTGATATCTTTGGTATGAATGCTGCAACCGAAGACTATGAAGATGAAGAAGGTCTCTTTTCAACTGAAAAACCCGAATCGTCTGATACAGAAAATGTTAGCGAAGAGGTAGTGGAAGAAGAGTTGGAAGACGACGATGACGAAGAAATCGATGACTTATTCGATTGAAATCGGTACGTTCAATTCCCGGCATAATCCATACTATTGTCATGGGGGCATAACCAATGGGTAGTAATCACTCGGATTGGGATGAAGAATTATCTCGTAATACCAAGCAGCGCCGTCATAACAAAAATCGCCGCGACCTTTCTAAAGATGAGAAATACCATCAGAAAGAATCCGAACAGTTCATCAAATCCCTAGATAAAGCGGATAGTAAGTATGGCTGGATGAAAGAAAAGCGATATAATCGCATGTTCAAAGAGATTGAAGGTGGTTTATCTGGTGTTATGGGAGATGGGCCATTTGAATGGGTCGATAGAAGGGTATTCGACGCGGTTTTTGACCGCTTAACTCTGATGAGTTTGTATAAACTGATGAAGTCTGGAATAATCGATACTCTTGATTTCCCAATAGCAAGAGGAAAAGAAGCGCATGTATTCCATGGCACAGGTTTGTCTGGACCAGTAGCAGTAAAGATATTTCATACATCTAATGCAGTATTCAAAAACCTACTTCAGTACATCGAAGGAGATCCTCGTTTCGGAGGATTAAAGAGAAGGCACAGGGATGTAGTTGATATTTGGGTACGCAAGGAATTTAGAAATCTGAGCCGATTAGCAAAATGGGGTTTAGCTGTACCAAAACCCTTGGGCGTTCACAAGAATGTCTTGGTAATGGATTATTTGGGAACTCCAAGTGCACCTTCTCCTCGTTTAAGGGATGTTAAAATTGCAGACCCGGAGCCTGTTTACATTGAATTATTGGAATTCTTAGCGATCACATGGCAAAAGGCTGGAATGGTACATGGAGATTTTTCTCCATACAATATCATGTGGCATGATGGAGCACCCGTAGTGATAGATGTTGGTCAGGCAGTGGTTCAGTCACATCCCAAATCTCAGGAGTTTTTGGTAAGAGATGTTACCAGATTGGTTGAGTGGGCCAATAAAGCAGGTTTGGATGTTGAACTTGCTGAAGCGATGTTTGAAGTTTTAGAAATGGACCTTTCCCATGTAGAAATACAAGAGGAAGAATAGAATTTTCTTAACAGTGAGTTTGAAGAAGGGCCGTCTTACCGTTTGTTTCATGCGCCAAAATCTACCACGTGTGCCAAAGGACCGCATCGCGGTCATAATCGGTGCAAAAGGTCAGACTAGACGTAACTTGCAAGAGGCCGCAGGGTGTAAGGAACTCACAATAGATTCAACTTCTGGAGACATTGTTGTCGAATGGGGCGAGCCTGGTAGTTATGACCCTGTTAAAGCGTTCAAATTACCTGATGTAATCAAAGCGGTAGGAAGAGGAATGGCTCCTAACCGCGCTATACAATTACTCCAAGATGATTGGTTCTTTGAAATGGTTGACCTTAGAGAACATGTAGGAAAGCGCTCAAATCAGCAGCGAAGGATACGCGCAAGAATAATTGGTTCAGAGGGTAAGATTAGGAAGATGATTGAACAACACACCAATACTGAAATCTCGATATATAATTCAACAGTTGTTTTGGTCGGTGAAGAGACTGGATTGGGTAATGCACGCCAAGCGATTGAGATGCTAGCTAGCGGTTCAGAACATGGAACTGTGATCAAATTTTTAGAAAAGGAAAGGCGTAAAGTTAGGCTGGAATCACGCTCGATAGATTATATCGAAGAGAAGATGAGTACCACTTCTAGCGACGAGTTTGCTGACTTAGTACCTGGTTTAGCAGAGGTTGCTAAAAGGCGTAATAACCGACGTCTGAAGGCACATCAAGTAGACCCCTCTGATCCTGAAGCTGTTGCAGAAGTAATGGAATTAGCAGAGGATGAAGAAATCACTTGGGAGGAAGAGTGAGTTTCCTTCTTTGATACCACGTGATTACAAATCCAACTCCAAGTAAAGCGATTATGCTTGGAGCGAATGAAGAAACTGTACCGATGCCAGAAATAGTAGCGCCAGTTACAACGAGGTGGAATTGATTATTCCCTTCATCTCTTTCATCGATACTCTCTGTTGAATCAATTGTTAGTCGAATATCCCATTGTCCTGTATTTGGGACTGTATAATTCCAGATTAACTCCTCTTGTAGATCACTTAAACTACCAATCTCAAGAACTCGAGTTTCCATAACAATCCAATCGACATCAGCAGTTCGGTCAGCAGGAGCGGCTTCAAGTTGGATTGTAACAGAGCCGAGATATGCTTGATTAGATTCTAGTAGGCTAGTGATAGTCACATTTCCATTATTATCACCCGGGCGAACAACCAATCTGTCAATATTGGTTTGTGTAGCATTCCATGATAAATCAAGGCCTGGTAAAATTTGGAATGAGCGTGGTATCGTAGTAATTTCATTACTTGCATTATCAACAATAACTGCTCGTAGCATCAGATATTGTTGTGACTTTGTAGCCCAAGAGGAAAGACCAATTGTACCGCTAAGCCCAGTTGTTCCAATGTCTATCCATCTACCGGATTGGTCAGGTGTATTGCCGACTCCATTCAAGTCAAAACCATACTGGATTTGGGTTGATGAATAATCTATTCCAGACCCTAAATCCTCTGCAGTTAAAGAGATATTAATCGCTCCTATTAGACTGGTAGTTAATTCATCAACAGTCCAGTCTCCACTTTCTGGTTCAGTGGTATCTACTTTGATATCAACCTCGATACTAGAACCTATATTGCCTACTCTGTCGATAGGACGAATTGAAATTGTATGTTCGCCTTCATCAAATGAAAGCGTGGTTGATGAAGTGGATACATTTGTCCACTCTCCATCTTGCATAATTTGTACATGGGATACGCCAGAACCACTTCCATCATCAACAGATGTATCGAGGTCTGAAATCAATACATTGGTATCAGACGACCATCCAGTAGCTCCTCCAATAGTAGGTGTCGAGATAGTAGGAGCGGTCCTATCAATTCCAATAAACATGCTTTGAGTATCCTTTAGCCCAGAATTATCCCATACCGATAATCTTGGATTGTAAGTTCCTTCTGCCATCGATCCACTAGCCCAATCCCAGCCATAGCTGATATCATCGGGCCCGTCATCACTAGGGCTACTTGGACCGGGAACATTTGCTAGGCTAGCATAACTAAGGTCATCATCAATAGCAGCCCAAGTAAACGAAAGTGTACCGTTAGATTCCAAATAATACCACGCTCTATCGATTGCAGTTTCTCCACTTCCAACTCCACTATTTGTCAATGCGAAAGAAGTAATCACGGGCGCTTGGTTGGCAATAGTAAATTCTCCACTAGAGAACCATGTAGTATTATTTTCAGCGACCGAATCCCAAGCCATTGCTCTGAAAGTCCATGTTCCATTAGCAAATTGAGTGGTATCAACATGACTCAACCAAGGTGTAGATGTGATGTTTGTTACGCTAATCCAATCACTACCGTCATCAGAAATTTCTAAGATGATGCTGGAAATAGTTCCACTTCCAGTTGAAGAGAAAGATACTGTGTATAGACCTTTGACAGTATCTCCCTCACTTGGACCATTAGTAAAACTAAGAATTAGGTCGCTAGCACTTGCATTAGAGGTGTGAGAATCCTGCAAAATGGCGGGATTATTTTGCCCTAAAGCCATGATGAGCGTAACCAGAATAGCAACGACAATCCGCCTCATCGCTTCTCCTACATCCTATGTTACCCTTCAATGCTCCCATTCCAACACCCCCTATGGGGTGTGTTGGGAATGCTCTGATATAGTCCCATAATGGTGTTTTTATTCGATTGGTTCAAGTGCTCTAGCCGGCCTCTTATTTCCATGGCGAAGTCCGGCATGTTGGTTTTTGTTCTCGGCGTGCTACTTATTTCGACTTTACCAATGCCAACATCTGCAGAGGATAGTGGAGGAGTTCAGGCCAGTTCTTCGACAGTATTTGTCCAAGCACCAGGGGG
>CEVL01170700.1_pt1 | contig 13737 bp, 10 predicted proteins | sample 427051 | NCBI WGS metagenome assembly CEVL01 (sample SAMEA2623673, study PRJEB7988) | marine metagenome | biome: marine biome (ENVO:00000447); feature: surface water layer (ENVO:00002042); material: "saline water (ENVO:00002010), including plankton (ENVO:xxxxxxxx)" | depth 5 m
ATTACAATCCGCAAGTGCTATCATACTGCTTTATGAATTATAAAAGTTACTACTCCCCAAATTTGGAAATCCATTTCTTCTGTAATTTTAATTGGAGTAAAAGTATCATTTTCTGGCATCAAATAAAGTTGGTTATCATTTACATTTACTCTTTTTACAGTAAATTCACCATCAATAACCGCCAATACAATACTTCTATTTTCAGGTTCTAACGACCTATCTACTATCATAACATCTCCACTTTGTATTCTTGCATCTTTCATGCTTTCTCCAATAGCTTTGACACAAAAAGTAGAAGATGGATTTTGAACTAAATGATCGTGCAAATCTAAGTCCATATCCCTGTAATCATCTGCAGGAGAAGGGAAGCCTGCAGAAACACTTGCTTCAAATAATGGAATATTCTCAAATGCCGTTTTATCTACAGAATAGAAATCAAAACAATTGGTATGTTTTAAATATTTTAGTTTCATGAAATTTTAGGTTTTTTTAAGTTGCCTAAAATTACCACAAAATTGTTTTGGTAAAACAGTGTGTTGAAAAGAAAAAATTCGGGGTAACAGGATTACAATCTAACGCCTTTTTACATGATTACATCAAGCTTTCAAACTAAAAATTGCTCCGCTTTTTGCAGGATTAGACCCTTATTCCCTATAAACAACTCCCAATAAAGTTTGCCCAACTGCATTTAATGTTTCTCTATCAATATTATCCATATTATCTTTATGTGTGTGCCAATGTTTGTTAAATTTATTTTCAGTGCTTGGATCGTATTCAATAATATCAATAGTGGGTATATGAGCTATCGTATTTACATAGAAATGGTCATCCGTAATTTGAGGACTGTTATCGTAAATAAAGTGTTTCCCATATCCAAGTTTATGTCCTCTCCTCCATACTTTTTGTAATACGGAAGAAGCAAAATACGTAGAATATCCTTCTAGATAAAATGTTGCATTTTTAGCTCCAACCATATCTAATAATATACCATATCTGGCAGTATAATGAGCTTTGTGTGGATTCTTACTCCAATGCTGAGATCCTAAGCACCAAGAATCTTCCATAAATGGATATTCTGAATTTTCTGGCTGACCATAATCTTCTGCGTCAAAAAGGATAATATCAACACCTATTTTTGGTTCTTTTATACTGAATTGTCTAGCTAACTCAATTAACACACCCACTCCACTTCCCCCATCATTTGCTCCAAGTATTGGACTATCTTGATTTTCTATATCGTGATCTGCTATATGACGAGAATCCCAATGTGCAAATAGCGCAATTCTATTTTTTTTATTAGGAGAGAAGGATGCAATTATATTTTTTAATGTGTGGTTTTTTCCATCATAAGTAGTGATTGGAGCTTCCTGAACCAGGACATTTGTAGTGTATTGTAAGAACTTTTTTTCTAACCAAATAGCACAATTTTGCCATGATTTTGAAGAGATAACTCTAGGTCCAAAATCTACTTGTTGCTGCACATAATAATATGCAGAATCGGAATTAAATTTAGGAATCTCTAATTTTATTTTTGGTTTTTTTGGAGCCTGTTTTACATCTTGTTTGGGTTCTGAAGTGCAGGCACATAAAAACAAAACAACTGATATGATTTTCAACTTTTGATTCATTATTTTACTTCCCAACTAGTTGCCTCTCTACTATCTTTTATCTGAATACCAGATTTATTCAATTCCTCTCTAATAAAATCTGCCGTATTAAAATCTTTATTCTTTTTGGCATGTCCTCTAAGTTTCAATATCAATTCCATGAGTTCATTAGTTAAATTATTTTTACTGATTTCCTTTATAGAAACAAGGCCTAAAATATCTGTTACAAAAGTTTTATATAAGTCTTTTAACTGTTCTAAATCGGAATGATTCAGGTTTTCTTTACCATCTTTTGCTGAATTTATTACTCTAACTCCCTCAAACAAATGTGCAATTAAAATAGGAGTATTAAAATCATCATCCATTGCAGCATAAAAATTTTCTTCTAATTTTTTAACATCATAAGTGGATCTCTTAGAATCCTTTAGATCTTCTAGAGTTTCCATAGCATTCATCAGTTTTGTAAAACCTTTTTCTGCTGCCTTAAGGGCTTCATTACTAAAATCAATAGTACTTCTGTAGTGTGCTTGTAAAATGAAGAAACGAATAGTCATAGGAGAATATGCTCGCTCTAATTTCGAGTGATCTCCAGTGAAAAACTCTTCTAGATTAATGAAGTTGCCTAAAGATTTTCCCATCTTCTTCCCATCTACTGTAATCATATTATTGTGCATCCAATAATTTGCCGGATTACAATTATTACAGGCATTAGATTGTGCGATTTCTGCTTCATGATGTGGGAAAACCAAATCCATCCCTCCCCCATGAATATCAAAAGTTTTACCTAAATATTTCTCACTCATAGCTGAACACTCCATGTGCCAACCAGGGAATCCCTTACCCCAAGGAGAACTCCACCTCATTATGTGTTCCGGACTTGCTTTTTTCCAAATAGCAAAATCAACTGAACTTTTCTTTTCGGATTGCCCATCTAACTCTCTGGTCCCCTCTAAAGTGTCTTCCAAATTTCTTCCAGATAATATCCCATAAGGAAAAGTTTCATTGTACTTATTTACATCCAAATATACAGAACCATTTACTTCATAAGCAAATCCATTTTTCAGGATTTGCTGAACCATTTCAATTTGTTCTATAATATGTCCTGTTGCTCTTGGTTCAATAGAAGGAGGTAAACAATTTAAATCCTCCATTGCTTTATGATAACTTAAGGTATAAAATTGAACAATCTCCATTGGTTCTAATTGTTCTAGTCGTGCTTTTTTAGCAATTTTATCTTCTCCCTCATCCGAGTCATTTTCCAAATGTCCCGCATCTGTAATGTTTCTAACGTATCGAACTTTATAGTCCAAATGTTTTAAATATCGGAAAACCACATCAAATGTAATCCCAGGGCGAGCATGTCCTAAGTGAGGATCTCCATAAACGGTAGGGCCACAAACATACATTCCTACATGATTTTCTACTATAGGATTAAAAACCTCTTTCTTTCTTGTAAGTGTGTTATATATTTTTATTTCCCTGCTCATTATGCTATAATTTTATATTTATTCTTCAAATTTTTGATCATATTTGAAGTCATTTTCTCTAGATCATATTCCAAATTCCACCCCCAATCCTTTTGCGCATGTGTATCGTCAATTGATTTGGGCCAAGAGTCTGCAATAGATTGTCTGAAATCAGGATTATATGTTATTTCAAAATCTGAAATGTGTTTTTTAATTTCATCTGAAATTTGTTTTGGAGTAAAACTTATTCCTGCTAGGTTGTAAGAAGATCTAATTTTTATTTTATCTAAAGGAGCTTCCATTAGCTCAATGGTTGCTCTTATTGCATCTGGCATGTACATCATTGGGAGCCCGGTATTTGCAGAAAGGAAACTTTGATATTTCCCATGTTGAATAGCTTGATGAAAAATATCTACAGCATAATCTGTTGTCCCTCCTCCAGGAGCAGCTTTCCATCCAATTAATCCAGGATACCTGACACTTCTGATATCAACTCCAAATTTATTAAAGTAGTATTCGTTCCACCTTTCCCCTGCTTGTTTTGTAATTCCATAAACAGTATTTGGCTCCATTATGGTATATTGTGGAGTGTTTTCCATAGGTGTAGTTGGTCCAAAAACCGCTATAGAGGATGGCCAAAAAATCTTTTTTATAAGTCCATCTTTTGCCAAATCTAACACATGAGAATGAGATCGCATATTTAACCTCCAGCCTAACTCAATGTTTTGCTCTGCAGTTGCCGATAGTAAAGCTGCTAATAGATATACTTGAGTAACTTTATGTTTTTTTACAATTTCTCTTAATAAGGATGCGTCCATTATATCAAGTGTTTCAAACGGACCTGAATTCATAACTTGCTCAGAAGAGTCTCTAATATCAGAAGCTACAACATTTTCGTTGCCATACATTTTTCTTAACTCCATCACTAATTCAGTACCAATTTGCCCTGATGAACCTATTATTAAAATCCTTTCTCTCATGTATATTTCTTTGGCACAAATATAACATTATACACTAAATTTTTACGTAAAATTACCAATCAATACAAATCATAGTTTTTATATCTTTGCAATTCATAAAAAGAATAAGATGGACCCTAACGCAGGTAAAAAAAACATGTTTAACAAACTCAACAAAGAGCAATGTATGGCTTTGCTAGAGAAAGAAACATTTAAAAGAATTACCATGTCTTTTTATAGATATACCATTTTAGAAAATCTACCTGAATTAAGAGACGATCTCTATAATAACTGGAATGAACTAGGAGTTTTAGGAAGAATATATATTGCGGAAGAGGGAATCAATGCTCAACTAAGTGTTCCAGAACATAATTTGGAAGATTTTGTTAAAAATATTAACTCCTTTTCTAACTTTAAGGAGATTCCCTTTAAGATTGCAATAGAAGATGATGGAAAATCATTTTTTAAACTTACAATCAAAATTAGGAATCAAATCGTTTCAGACGGATTGTCTATTACAGATTATGATGTAACAAATGTCGGAGAACATCTTTCTGCATCACAGTGGAATGAGTCCATAGATAATGGAGCTACTATTGTAGACATGAGAAATCATTATGAAAGTGAAATAGGTAAATTTACAGGAGCTATTTGTCCTGATGTTGAAACATTTAAAGAAGAATTACCTGTTGTAAAAGACATGCTAGAAGGAAAAGAAAATGAACCAATATTATTGTATTGCACCGGAGGAATCAGATGTGAGAAAGCATCAGCATATTTAAAACATCATGGATTTGAGAATGTTAGCCAGCTTCAAGGAGGTATTATTGATTATGCAAGACAACTAAATCAAGATCAAAATTTAGAAAATAAATTTAAAGGAAAGAACTTTGTTTTTGATGAGAGGAGAAGCGAGAGGATATCAGATGACATGATTAGTCAGTGTCATCAGTGTAATGAGCCTTGCGATACACATGTAAATTGCAAAAATGAGAATTGTAATCTTTTATTTTTGCAATGCCCTAGTTGTCAGCAGAAGCATAACAACTGCTGTTCTGTAGAGTGTATTGAGATTGCAAGTCTCCCAGAAAATGAGAGATTAAAACTCAGAAAAGGTGTTGAAAATAAGAAAATGTATTATAGTCATAAAAGAGTAAATTTAAACCTGAAAGGATTAGAATAAAAGATGAAAAGAACAAAAGTAAAAAGTTTATTAAACGAGAAAGCAACAGGACAAGAAATTTGTGTAAAAGGATGGGTAAGAACCAGAAGGGGAAGTAAACACGTTTCTTTCATTGCTCTAAATGATGGTTCTACAATTAATAATATTCAGGTTGTAGCAGAAGGAGATCATTTTGAAGAGGGTTTAATTAAAAGAATTACAACAGGAAGTGCAATTTCGGTTATTGGTATATTAGTAGAATCTAAAGGAGGGGGTCAAAATGTAGAGGTGTTGGCAGCAGCAATTGAAATTTTAGGTGATGCAGATGCAGATGAATATCCTTTACAACCTAAAAAACATTCCTTAGAATTTTTAAGAGAAAAAGCGCATTTAAGATTCAGAACAAATACTTTTTCAGCGGTTTTCAGAATAAGACATGCTTTAACTTTTGCTGTGCATAAATTCTTTAACGATAAAGGATTCTCAAATATCCATACTCCTATAATTACAGGTGTAGACGCGGAAGGAGCAGGAGAAATGTTTCAGGTTATTAATTTTGATTTAGAAAATATACCAACACAAAACGGAAAAATTGATTACACACAAGATTTTTTTGGTAGTAAAACAAATCTTACAGTTTCGGGTCAGTTAGAAGCAGAATTAGGAGCTCTAGCTCTTGGTCAGGTGTATACTTTTGGCCCTACTTTTAGATCAGAAAACTCCAATACTTCTCGTCATTTATCTGAGTTTTGGATGATTGAACCAGAAGTTGCTTTTGCAGACTTAGAAGAGAATATGGATTTGGCAGAAGAATTTTTAAAATACTGTATTCAGTATTGCATAACAAATTGTGTAGATGATTTAAAGTTTTTGGATGATAGATTAGCCAATGAAGAGAAAAATTTAAAAAAAGAAGCAAGATCAGACATGGGATTATTAGAGCGCCTTCAGTTTGTAATAGAAAATGACTTTGAAAGACTAACCTACAGAGAAGCAATTGATATTTTAAGAAATTCGAAACCAAACAAAAAGAAGAAGTTTAATTATATTATAGAAGGATTTGGATCTGACTTACAGTCAGAGCACGAACGATATCTTGTAGAAAGAAAATTTAAAAAACCAGTAATAATTACAGATTATCCTAAAGGAATTAAAGCGTTTTATATGAAACAAAATGAAGATGGCGAAACGGTTAGAGCTATGGATATTTTATTTCCATTAATTGGGGAGATTGTAGGTGGATCTCAAAGAGAGGAAAAGCTAGAAAAACTATCTGAAAGAATGGAGGCAATGGATGTTTGTAAAGAAGAATTATGGTGGTATTTAGAAACTAGAAAGTTTGGTACATGTACACATTCTGGCTTTGGTTTAGGGTTTGAAAGATTAATAATGTTTGTTACTGGAATGAAAAATATCAGAGATGTAATTCCATTTCCAAGAACCCCGCAGAATGCTCAATTCTAATAGATGCAAAAACAGAAATTACAACAAAAAATAGGATTAAATCTGTCACCTCAACAGATACAATTTTTAAGTTTGTTACAAATTCCTTTAGCTTCATTAAATAGCAGGATACAAGAAGAATTAGAGGAGAACCCTGCTTTAGAAGAGTCTGAAAAATCAGAAGATATAAGTATTGATGAATTAGATGACGAAACCCCTAATTCGTATAAATATCGACAAAACAATACTCCTGAATATTCTGAAATACAAATTTCAAATTCAGAGGAGAGTTTATCAGATTATTTGAAAAAACAATTATTATTGCTCAATTTAGCTGACGCTGATTTGTTTTTAACAGAATACTTAATTGATAGTTTAGATCATAATGGATGGATAAATAGAGAACTTTTTTCTATTTCGGACGACTTATTCATTAATTTAAATTTAGATTTTTCAGAAAAAGAAATTCAAAAATCATTAAAAGTAATTCAAACTTTAGAACCGTATGGAGTAGGAGCAAGAAATTTACAAGAATGTTTACTCATCCAACTTAATAATAAAGAACAGAATGAAATAGTAGAACGATCCATTCTGGTGTTAGAAAATCAGTACGAAAGATTCAGTAAAAAGAACTTTGAAGGAATCATTAGACATCTTGAAATTTCTGAGTCTCAATTAAAAAAAGTATATGAATTGGTGGAGAAATTAAATCCGTTTCCAGCTTCTAATTTTAGTAAATCATTAAGTTCAGAATACATAACTCCAGATTTTTTAATTAATATAATAGAAGAGAAAAATGTAGTCAGCTTAAGTAAAAGAAGTGGGAAGGAATTAAAAGTTAGTTCTTCATATCAAAAAATGATTGATGAAACATCTAACAAAGAAGCAAAAGAATTTCTAAAACAAAAACTTGAGTCTGCAAATTGGTTTAAAAATGCAATTCAACAACGAGAACAAACATTATTAAAGGTCATGAATGCAATTGTATCGCATCAAGATACATACTTTTTTTCTGGGGATGACAAAGATTTAAAACCCATGATACTTGCTGACATATCTCAAGTTGTTAATATGGATATTTCTACAATATCTAGGGTAAGTAACAGTAAATATGTACAGACTTTTTTTGGCACCTTTTTGTTAAAAGAATTGTTTTCTGAGGCATATAGAAAAGATAATGGAGATTTAATTTCTACTAAAGTAATAAAGAGTAGATTGAAAGAAATAATAGAGGCAGAAGATAAAACATCACCTTATACAGATGAGAAGCTGTCCCAACTTTTAGGCAAAGACGAATATCATATAGCCAGAAGAACAGTATCAAAATATAGAGAAGATTTAGGAATAGAAACCTCAAAATATCGCAGGGAATTATAATGAGGATATCTAGGTTTTTATCTTATATTTTACATCCTATCTTTATGCCATTATTAGCGTTGTATATTATCCTTAACTACATTGATTTCTTCACCATTCTTTTTTTTAGTTATACTAAACCATTGTATCTAATTGTTTCTGTATTTACCCTAGTCCTCCCATTAATTTTTGTTTTAATTTCTTTAAAGTTTAACACAATTTCCTCTTTAGAAATGAGCACTAAAGAAGAACGAAATAGACCTTTATTTTATACTATTATAATTATGATAATTGGCTTTTCTCCATTTAAAAATATATCTCAATTATCTCCTTATTTAACTTCTGTTTATCTTACTTCTATTATTATTTTAGTTATAGCATTTTTAATTACAAAAAAATGGAAGATAAGTTTACACATGTTAGGAATAGGAGGAGCAACAGGTAGTTTTATTGCTTTAAATATTATTTTTGGAGGACTGTATTATTGGATTATCTTATTCCTATTTTTATCTGGATTACTTGCTTTTTCACGATTATCCTTAAATGCCCATACTAAAGATCAAGTTTACACCGGGTTCTTTTTAGGATGTTTATTACAAACTTTCTTTATACTTTATTTTAATTCAACAATTTCAACAATTTCTATCTTTCTTTCAAGCATCGCTTCTTTGCTATAAACAGATTTTTTTCTGTCTTTTGGGTTGTCACTTACATTTTTATTAGATTGATTTTCTCCAAATGGAAGTTCTATAATTTTAAGCTTGTCATTTTCTAAATAGTATTTCAGCTGTCCATTTTCGAATGTACTAATCAAATTCATCAGAGAGGAAATCCTCCTTTGAGAAAGGTTTATGTTATATTCCTTTTCGTGTAATGGGCTCGCAAAGCCTTTTATATGAAGAATCATAGAATTGCCATTTTGTAATGATTTTAAAATATAATTTAAGGTTGAATTAAGTTTGTTATAATTACTTTTTAGTGTAGTCTCAAAGAATTTGTCTATTTCTTTATTTGAGTTTATTCTTAGGTATTTTTTCTTTAATTGATAGTACGATATATAGCAATCCTTATATGTTTTTTCTGTAGATGTTTCTAAAGTGTTAGGGTTGGGCTCGTCATTATGAAAATACAAAGAAATAGGTAAGTGTTTTTTAATGGTGTCATTAAAAGAGAAAATTATTGTGTCTTTTTTTGTTGGGTACTTAAAAGAAAAAATATCGTTACAACAATTTTCTTCATCTAAATAATAAGAGGGACTTCTATTTGAAGAGAAATATCCAGAATGTTCTTCATAAAAAGATAAATATAAATCATCTTTTTTAGAGTTTAATTCAATTACATTTTCTGTAGGTGCCCATAAGTTTAAACCTCCATTTGATTTAAAAATATCAATACCACTTTCTTTGTTATTTCTATCTGAACTAAAAAATAATTCTCCTGTCCAGGTATTATAAAAAGGAGTAATTTCGTTAAATTCTGTATTGATACGCTCCCCAACATTTATTGGTTCACCAAACTCTCCGTTTTTATCTAATACACAAAACCAAATATCGAATCCTCCAAAACCACCTTTCCTGTCAGAAACAAAATACAGAATACTTTTGTCATTATGATGAGTTTTATGAGGCTGAGTGTTTATAGAGTTAGGTAAGTTAATTGTATTATTTAAAAATTCATCAACAGGTTTTTTGTAATCCTTAAATGCAATTTTAGTATTCCCAAATTTGTCTATTACACTATAATAAAAGAAGTGTTCATCTTTCGGGAAAGAGATATTGGCATAGGAGAAAGATTTTCCTAAATGATGGTATTTTCCTTTTTGCCACTTCCCAACTTTTAATTCTGTCCGGAAGATTAGCGATTGGTATTTTCCTTCTTCTAATGTAGAAGATGTGTAATATGCTGTGTTCTTATTTGTTTGTGTAAAGTTAAATTCTGCACCAGTAGTATTTATAAATTCGGATAAATGTTTTATCTCTACTTCCTGAGAAAAGGAAATAATAGGAATAAATAAAATGAATAACTTTATAAATATTTTGGACATTTTTCTTCTATAGTTTCTACTATATTTTTCTTCTTCTTTTTCCATTTGTAAATTAACGAAAATTCAAATCCACCCTTATTATTTGAAGCAATATTTAAATCAGAAGTGTTAATATCATAACTCATATTTGCTTGTATATTGTTTTTCTCTACTCCAATACCCAAAATAATAGCATCTTCTAATCTATAATAAACTAAAGGAATTAGTTTTACCTCATCTAATTCTAACTCTACCCTACTTCCAATTAATAGTTCTCTAGAACTTTCTTGATTAGTGAACATTACAGATGAATACACTATAATATCAGATTGATAAATATATTTAACACCAATGTGATAGTTATTTTTTAGGCTTAGTTTTATGTTGTCATCCTCATTAAAAGAATGATTTGGTTTATTAATATGAAAAGAGGAAACGCCTACGTTATAAGATAATATTTGATATGGATTTGTTTTATAATTGATGCCAATTCCAATATCAGGATATATAAAACTAGTATTTAAAAAATCTTCCTCTTCCTCAAATATAAGTTCAGAAAAATCTAGGTTTTTTTGAGCAACCCCAAGTATTGTCCCAACCGAAAATCTGTTAACTTTTAAAACATTAAAATTTTTACTTAAGGCAATATTCATTTGATTCAGGGTCAATTCAGAATCACCTGATTTATCATTTAAAAACTGCACTCCTAAGTTTAATCCCTTGATGATATTTTTATGTTCGTAAGATATAGAAAAGGTTGAAAAAGGTACACTAATAGAATTCCATTGAGATTTTCTTTGCACAGAGATTCTGTGGCTATTTTCTTGTAAATCACCAATCAATGAAGGGTTGAGGTACATTCGGTCTATAAAGTTTTGAGAAAAATGGATGTCTTGCCCAAAAGAGTAATTCAGAAAAAAAAGAAATAAAAAAACTAGAATTTTTGTCATCTAATAAGTGTTATATTTCCTTTTTCAAACAAGTGTTTCTCTCCTACACATTTAATTTCTAAATAATAATCGAATACTTGTGAAGAGAGTAAAACTCCTTTAAAATAACCATCCCACCCATTGTTTATGTCTTCTGAAGAGTATACCTTTTGTCCGAAACGATTAAATATTTCTAATTTAAATTCTCTTATAATCCCATCTTCATCTATTATTTTATACAAATCATTTTTACCATCTTCATTAGGGCTAAAAGCTGAAGGAATCAATATTCTATCTTTATCACAAACAACATCTTTTACTTCAATAAAGATAGAATCTTCAATCTGACAGAATTCATTGTAAATTACTACATAATACAGAGTAGAATGTTCTGGAGAAATGATTATAGAATTTGAGTTTTCATTAGTATTCCATAAAACATTGTCAGTGGTAGAAATATTTAACTGTGTCGATTCTCCTAAAAATATACTAGTATCTGACGCCCAAACAGAATCTGCAAAAGGGTAGTTATACACTTCCACAAATATAGAATCGGAAACAAAACAACCAAGAGTGTTTGTAGCAATAACTTTATACCAAGTAGAACTTTCAGGATAAGAAATAAAATTTGAGGAGTCTGAACCAAAGATTAATTCATATTCAGATGCCCAATCATAAGACACAATTGGATCTAAAGAACTTAAATCATCCACTTTAATAAAAACAGAATCTCCATTACAGATTTCAGTTATCCCGCTAAGTTCAATATTAATATTATCATTTGTTACATTTATACTATCAGTTTCAGAACAATTGTTATTCCTAACTAAAATATAATATGTTCCTGGAGCATAAGCAGTGTAAAATGAAGACAGGCTAATTGTATCTGAAAAGTTATTATCTGTTGACCAAATTATTGAGTTTACAGTTCCACTTGTATTTGCAGAAAGTAAAATAGGATCTTTACAAAATGTAGTGTCTTCACTAGAATTAATATCTATACTATCTACATTTACTAATTGATAAATAGTATCTGAACATATGCCGTCGGATATAATTAACCGGTATTGTGTACTTATATTTAGATTAGCAATAGGGTTAGCGATAGCAATATTATTTAGACCAAAAGAAGGATTCCAAGAATAAGTTATAGAAGGGTCGTTAATAGGTAACACCCCAATTTGTATTGCTTCATCTTTACAAACTTCTATATTTTGTAAATTATTAGAAGTGTTGGAAAGAATGTAGATTTGTTTAGAAATGGTGTCAGATAAATTACAAGCATTTGTTGAGGTAGCAATTAAGGTAACGGTATATATTCCTGGCATGAGGTATTGATGACTCGGATTTGTTTGAGTTGAATTATATCCATCACCAAAGTCCCAATAATAAGTTGTGTTTTGAGGTGAACTACTAAGGTTGGTGAATGAAATATTATTCTGACATCCTATCCAGGGCCCATCAAAATCGGCTAATACAATTGGGAAATTAAAATCAAATTTAAAAACTCCATTATTACAATTACTAGAATTATTTGTAGCAGAAACAGCTCCAGGATTTGGTTCTATTGGAAAATCATTATTACCACCACATCCCGCACAAACAGATTGGTAAATAACCCCTTTTTTATCAAACCTACTTGTTCCCCCGTCCACATGTTCTGCACTTTGACTACCCCCAAAATACGTACCATATACTAAGTTGTTTAAGCCATCATCTAAGACCATTATATAAAAATCATTTCCATCGGTAGTGTTCTGAAATGCATTTGCTGTAATTGGCATATTTAAGGTAGAAAGGGTCCCGTTCTGCGTGGAGCTACCCCATCCAGAAATATATATATTATTACAAACATCTACTAAAAAAGCAGTTGGTGATATGTCTGGAGTACCTTTCCCTGTTCCTACAACAGTAGACCTTAATAAATTGTGTAAATCATTTGAAAAAACAGATATAAATTGACTTGCATCTAAAGTAAAATAATTAGCATTGTGTATTAAACTTTTTGCTAAAGCTTGAGTTTGTCCGAAAATATAGACTTCTTCTTCAGAACTTAATTCTACAAAATAAGATTGGTCATAAAATTCAGAACCAAAATAAGTAGAGTTGATAATAGAGTTTCCGTCAGAAGAAATATGAGTAATAAACGCATCTGATTGAATAGAATCTTGATAGGATGTTTGATACGCATTAGAAGAAACAGGAAAATTATCTGAAGTTGTGCCACCACTTACAAACACATTGTCATTATCATCCAATGCTAGAGAATATATTGCATCGTCTTTACTTCCTCCTAAATAAGAACTCCAAATAACTGTACTCAACTGATTATCCATTTTCACTATACATGCCTCTTGAGATCCCTTATTACTTTGCTGAAAAGAAGAAGTAACAGGGAAGTCAGTTGAATAGGTACAAGTAGCTAAGTAAATATTATTGTTTTTATCAATATCAATTTCTCCTCTCACCTCATCTGCATAATTTCTTCTGAGATTTTGAGATATATTTAACCCATCATTTCCTGTCCCTCCAATATAGGTTGACGCGAGTAAATTCCCTCCGCTAGAGCTTAACCTACTTACAATAATGTCACTTCCATTTGGAAAAGAAACTCCTAATCCTCCTGGAGAGAACCCATCCCCTCCACTAAAACTATTGTTAAAACATCCTATAGTTGTAGGGTAATTATCAGATCCTGTTGTGCCAAAAACAAAGAGTTCATTTAAATTATTGACAATCATACTATGCGGTAACTCATCCATATCTCCTCCCAAATAGGTAGAATAAATCCT
>CEVL01064157.1_pt1 | contig 13670 bp, 11 predicted proteins | sample 427051 | NCBI WGS metagenome assembly CEVL01 (sample SAMEA2623673, study PRJEB7988) | marine metagenome | biome: marine biome (ENVO:00000447); feature: surface water layer (ENVO:00002042); material: "saline water (ENVO:00002010), including plankton (ENVO:xxxxxxxx)" | depth 5 m
CCAACCAACATTACATTTGCACCAATAAGTGCTTCATTTGTATTTGAATCTATGACTCTGCCCGATACTTTTCCTGTGACACCACCCATTAATAATGCCTGAAAAATATATAGAATTGTTATGAATCTGATCAATTGCATTGAATGAGTATATGATTTTATCAAAATTGATTGCAATAATTTATTATCATGTAGCTACCACTCTTTCCGCCATTGTAGATCTGGATTTTTTTCAGTTAAACCTATAGACTCATATACCGCTGAATGGATCTTCTGACGCCAATCAAAATAATTTGGGGTCTTTGATTCCCTATCGGGGTGTACCGCATTTGTTAAAAGAATCACGATCATATCATTTTCTGGATCTATCCAAAGACTGGTACCTGTGAAACCAGTATGACCATAACTTGCATTGCTTAGGTAAACGCCTCCTGAAGCCTTACCCGATGGGCTGTCCCAGCCGAGGCATCTTGAATCACCTTGAATAATATTAGATCTTTGGGTAAAAAGATCCACGGTCTCAGATCTAAAGATCCTTTTCCAACCGTAAAGACCCTTATTCAACATCATTTGAGAAAAAATTGCTAGATCTTTAGTTTTTGAAAATAGTCCCGCATGCCCAGCAACCCCACTTATACTATAGGCATTTTCGTCATGGACATATCCTTTGATCAATTTACCCTTTGGATCAATTTCGGTAGGAACAATACGATGTAGCTTTTCTTTTGGTGGGTTATAGAAAGTATTATTCATCCCCAACGGATCAAAAATATTTGATTGGACAAATACATCAAGTTTTACTTTGCTAATTGTTTCAACGATCTTTCCAAGTATAATAATTCCCACATCAGAATAGACCATGGTCTCATGCAGATTGAAAACTGGCTCTGTGTTATATATGCTATCCAATCTTGCATCTACGGATCCTTTCATAAGAAAATACTGTCGGAAAGGAGGCAAGCCTGATGTGTGCGTTAGTAGATCCTTTATTGTAATGCTAGACTTATGGTCAAAGTATTTCTTTTGCTTACCCTTGAACTCTGGTAGATAATTAATTACGGGATCGTCTAGGTCTAATAGTTTATTATCATAAAGCTTCATGATAGCTGATGTGGTTGAAATAACCTTTGTAATGGAAGCAAGATCAAAAATATCACTTTCCCTTACTTCTCTTTTTTTATCATAAGTGTGGAAACCTGAAGCTTCATGTATAAATATCTTTCCATCCTTAGATCCAAGTAAAACACATCCAGGCCAAGCTTTATTTTGAATTGCTTCATTCAGCAGAAAGGACAAGTTTTCTGTGTTTGCATTTACCTCATAGGGGATCACCTGCTTTATTTCTTTTCCAGGTTTTGATTGTAATTTTTTGTTCTTTTTCTCTATCATTTCAATAGTTATTCCATGACCAATATTCGCTACCTCAGGAATATTAACTGGGAGCTTTCCATCTATCTTTGTTTTTCCCAGTAAAGCATCTAAATAAGCCTGCTTCATCAAGGAATTATTCTTGTAAGCACAAATATAAACTGGTACATCAGGTAGGTCCTGAATGATATATGGATTCCCTAAACTACCTAGGACCACTTTATTTGTCTTCTTCAGCAAATTCTTAATAAAATTCAGTTCATTAGGTGGAAGTGATATCCTATCTTTTCTTGCCTTATAGTTTACAAATGTATTTAGAATTACGATGGAGTTTTCAGGAATCTCATTTAGTATTACACTTAGCATATTTTCTGAATCAGATCCATCGACCTGATACGGCCTTACCCTTAATCCAGATGACATAAGTCCCTTGGTTATGCTGGAGATCGAATGATTGTGTTCTGAGTCATATATATCAATAACAAATAAATTTTGATCTTGGTATTGTGTTAGTGGTAGCATGGCCTCATCAAGCTTTACACATGTAATAGCTTCCGAGGCTATTCTTTTTGCGGTAGCCCTATGCTCTTTATGTCCAAGGTTATTTTGGATATTTTCCAAGGAAACATTGTGTTTTAAGTGAAGGCCTGCTTTTTCTTTCATTTTTAGCATCTTTAATGCGGATTCATTGATCCTACTCTCCGAGATCCTACCATCCATAACCGCTTTTTCTATAGTATTAATAGAGCCTCTTATATCATAATTCTGGATAATGATATCGCATCCTGCATTTACAGCTTCTACTAGAGCAAATGCATCTGAGTAGTTCTTTGTAATGCCACCCATACCCATCCCATCGGTTACAATAGCTCCATTGAAATTCAGCCTATTTCTTAAAATATCATTTACCCAAAATGGGTCCATTGAGGCGGGTATATCAGATTCAGGTTGATAATCAGGTGCATGAATATGTCCAACCATTACAGCATCAACCCCACTATTGATCATTGACTGGAAAGGCGGAATCTCCAGAGTCCACAGCCTTAGTGAATCACTAGATATCATTGCAAGTGAAGAGTGTGAATCTGTTTCTGTATCGCCATGACCGGGAAAATGCTTTGCAGTAGCGAGCATTCCATGATCTTGTAGACCCTTCATAAACTGTATTCCATAGTCAATGACCATGTCAGGATCCTCGCTAAATGATCGCACATTAATAATTGGATTTGCAGGGTTATTATTCACATCTACAACTGGAGAAAAATTCCAATGAATACCCACTGCTCTTGATTCTTTTGCAATTACTTTACCTATATCGTATGCATTATTGGGATCGTTTGTTGCTGCAATTGCCATTAAAGGTAATAGGTCGGTCCCCTTTGGAAATCGCTGATGCAGACCATATTCAATATCAGCATCAAAAAGAATAGGGATACTCGATCTATCCTGCATTTCATTCATTATGGTCAATGAACTACTTGCTTCGCCATACCAAAGATGTACACCGCCTAAACCATCAGAGTCTATTAGATCTACTATTTCTTTCCATTTAGATGATGGAATATCTTTTAAACGCATACTCATCCGATATATGAGCATTTGCCCTATCTTTTCACGCAACGATAATTTTTTCAAGGTATTCTCAGCCCAATTCTTCGAACCATTAGGTAGGGTTGCGCAACTGGTTACTAGTGCTAATAGTATGCTGTAAAGGATATAGGTTGGGCGCTTTCTAATTGAGCTAATCATAACAAATTACTAATATGAATATTACAGATCTTTTAATTTTTAATTCATAATGGATGCACTTTTTATTAGAGATAAGATTTTTTCAAATTAGTTTTTAGTAATGTCAAATACAATTGAACAGCTAGTTGGGCAAATTATTATTGCCGGTTTCAGAGGAAAAACTCTTGAGGAAGACTCTGAAATTTCCAAATATATAACCGACCTTAATATTGGCGGTGTCATTTTATATGATGAAGACCTTGAAATAGGTGGAAATGGAACACGAAATATAGAATCTCCCGCTCAGGTCAAAGAACTAATAAGCCAGCTTCAAGATCATTCAGAACAACCGCTCTTGATATCGGTCGATCAAGAAGGCGGACAGGTCCATCGTCTTAAATCAGTTTACGGATTTGAAGCGACACCATCTTGGCAACACATTGGTGTTCTTAATAATCCATTGATGACGGAACAATTTGCAAAAACAATGGCCTCTACCCTATCAGACATGGGTATCAATTTAAATTTCGCACCAGTATTGGACCTTGATCACGGTCCGGGTACCGTGATCAGTGATTCTGAACGTGCCTTATCAACAGACCCACAAAATGTTATTGAACACTCAAGAATATTTATTGAACAGCATAAAACTTCACAGATCATAACCTGTGGCAAACATTTTCCTGGACTGGGTTCCGCTTCTGGAGACACGCATGAAGGCTTCACAGATATTTCAGATACTTGGTCTGTAAAGGATCTGATCCCTTTTGATGAAATGATACAATCTGGTGACCTTGACATGGTAATGGTCTCCCATGCTTTTGATACAAAACTTGATCCGAAATACCCATCATCTCTTTCAAAAAGAATAATCAATGATATGCTTAGAAATGATCTTGGATTTACAGGTCCAGTTATATGTGACGACCCCAGTATGAGAGCAATTTCAGACCATTATGATCTACATGATACGTTTGAGTTGATGCTTAATGCCGGAATAGATCTTTTCTGTCTTGGTAATAATTTGATATATGACCCTGATTATATTCCAAGATCAATAGATGTTATTTGTGACCTAGTTAAATCTGGAAAAATAACGGAAAAAAGGATCATGGAGTCCATTGATAGAATCAATGCTATCAAAGAAAGATATAATATATGAGCGATGATCTTTTTTTTGCAGGCATTGACTGCGGCGCAACAAAGATCATGGTACAATCTGCCACATTTGATAACAGGTCTAAAAAGATCAGGCCTGGTAATTTTCAAAAAGAATATCTTTACTCAGACCATGCAAAATGGAAGCATGATTTCATTCCAAAGCCAATTGGTGATCAAAGAATTGAGTATTCAGAGGGTCATATTTGTCTTACAGATACTGAGATCAAACAAGGAAACATTGTAATTGAAACCGTTACTAAAGCGATATCTGAATTAAATGGTCATAGCATCGGATTGTGTTTCCCTGGCATAAAAAATAAGGATGGTATCGTCGTTATGGCAAATGGGCCCAGAATACCAGATTTTAAAAAAAGGATAAAAGAAATTGACGCTATCTATAATGATTCCGATTGTTGCGTTATAGGCGAATGTCACTCCACCATAGGCAAATTGCAAGATGCTGAAAATTGTATATACATTGGAGGTGGTACAGGTATAGCGGATGGTATTGTGATCAATGGAGAAATCATTGATTTCAATGTTGTGCATGATGTAAAACGTTCATGGGAGTTGCTCACACAAACTGGTGAAACGGTCGAGTCCTGTCTTTCACCAGCTGGAATGATAGAACGGTATAATATATCATCGGGTAATAACATTTCTACTATACTAGAATTATCTCAACAAAAAGATTTTATTCATGTTGTCAAAAAGGCTATGGAGGCATTTAGTGTTCTCATCGATAACAGAGTTCAATTTTTTGAACAGAATAATACTGGTATTCAAAAGATAGTTATTGGGCAGAGACTTGGATCATATTTAAAAAATCATGACCATGAATTAGGTAAAACATTCAAAGGTTGTACAACGATACCAATAGAATTTTCTGAAGATAGGCGTACTGCAGCCTTAGGTGCGGCTTGGTCAAAAGCATGCTTGTAAAAGGGAAAAAACCAAAAAGTGAACCTCTTATTTCGGTTGGTCTGATCTTACCGATCGACAAACAAAATTCAATCACCATTTCTAATGATATAGAGCAAAAAACATATATCATTGAAGCGGAGAATGACCATTTATTGGTAAATGGCAATAAAACCAAAAGCATTGAACTCATGGGATATGCTGATGACCCAAGCTACACTCTAGATCCCGTTCCAGCAGGACGAGGTTTTCATTGGGAAAAAAATATTAGTATTCAGGTTATTGGCTCCCTTAAGATCTCTAATTCTGATGGCTCCCTATTTATTATTAATCAATTAAAACTAGAATCATATTTAATGTGCGTAGCTACATCAGAAATGAGTGGTAATTGCCCACAGGCTCTTCTTGAAGCGCAAACAATAGCTGCTCGATCTTGGCTTGTGGCAGCTGCAGAACAAAAACATTTAGACCTTGGTTTAGATGCTTGTAACGATGATTGCTGCCAGAGATATCAAGGAGTAGGGAATCTATCCACGCAAGCAAGATCAGCAACCAATAATACTCGCGGTAAATTTTTAATTTTTAATGACATGGTATGTGACACTCGTTACTCAAAAAGTTGTGGAGGAGTTTCAGAGCATAATGAAAATGTATGGGACATGGAGCCCAAACCCTATCTTCGGGGAGTTTTTGACAGTGAACAAAAAGGGCTACCAGACCTTTCAGATCCAATTCATTTTAAAGAATGGTTAAAAAATGATCATGGGTGCTATTGCAGCGAGCATTATGTAAATAATGAGCAATTAAAAAAGTACCTCGGCAGTGTTGATGAAAAAGGAAATTATTTTCGATGGGAATTCACTTACTATCAAAATGAGTTGCTAAAAATGGTCAATGAAAAAACAGGCCAATCCTTTGAAAACATATCATCAATAGATCCTATTCAACGGGGTGTTTCTGGAAGAATAATCAAACTTAAGATATCTGGCCAATCAAAGGGAGAAGACCATCATATTGTTTTAGAAAGTGAATATGAGATACGCAGAGTTCTTCATCCTGAATTTTTATATAGTTCTGCTTTTACCATTAATGCAAATTCTGGCATCAATAGAACTTTAGATAAAGTAACCTTAAGTGGAGCAGGATGGGGACATGGTGTGGGCCTATGCCAGATCGGTGCATTAGGAATGGCATTATCAGGTATATCATCAGATGACATACTCTCACATTATTTCTTGTCCTCAACATTAGAAAAACTTTATGACTGAATCAGTATCACTTCATTGGATCGATTGGTCGATCATAGTAGCTTATATAGGATTCTCATTAAGCGTTGGCATCTATTTTTCAAAAAGAGCAGCGTCCAATACAGAAGAATATTTTTTATCCGGGCGCTCACTTCCTTGGTGGGTCGTAGGTACATCTATGGTAGCAACAACATTTGCTGCGGACACACCTCTCGCCATCACTGAGTTCGTACGAGGCCCTGGCATTTGGCAGAATTGGTTCTGGTGGAACCTACTTATGGGTTCATTACTTGGTGTTTTTCTTTTCTCCAGGCTATGGCGTCGAGCAGAGGTGCTGACCGATAATGAACTCTTAGAGATCCGATATAGTGGAAAGCCTGCTGCATTCTTGCGCGCATTTAAGGCAGGATATTTTTCTATCCTGTATAATTTTATTGTAATGGGCTGGGTGATAAATGCCATGGCATCAGTGGTATCTGTGATGCTTAATATGGACAAATGGACTGCCGTTTGGCTGTGTGTGTTCATTGCACTTGTATATGCTATTCTATCTGGATTTTGGGGTGTAGTGGTCACAGATCTTGTCCAATTCTGTATTGCTATGTTTGGTTCCATTGCTCTTGCGATCATAGCACTGGATCATGTTGGCGGTATGGACAATTTATTATTAAAACTTTCCCAACTTATGGGCTCTGATGCAGTAAATGAAAATACTTTGAAATTTATACCTCCTGTGCCTGATGCTGCTTACAACACATCCACATTTTGGGAATCTCCTTTTTCAAAGTTCCTTATTTTTATTACAGTCATGTGGTGGAGCCACCACGGTACAGATGGTGGTGGTTATATAATACAAAGAATGTCTTCAGCAAAAAATGAAAGGCACGCACTATTAGCGACACTATGGTTCAACCTTGCGCATTATGCATTAAGGGTTTGGCCTTGGATCATTGTTGCTGTTGTTTCTATTGTCATGTTCCCAATGATCCCTGCCTCTTATAGTGAACTTGGAGTAAAAGCAGGATACCCTTTGGTTATGAATTCTCTTTTAGGCCCTGGTTTGAAAGGAATACTTATCGTTTCATTTTTAGCAGCGTTCATGTCAACCATTGACACGCACTTGAACTGGGGTGCCTCCTATTTAATAAATGATGTCTATAAAAGATTCTTCAAACCAAATGAATCAGAAAAACATTATGTATTCATTGGAAAGATAATTACCGTAGTGCTAATGATCCTCGCAGCATTCACAGCATTAAAAATGCAAAGTATCTCAAAAGCATGGGAGTTTATTTTTTCTATGGGAGCTGGAATTGGGTTGGTCTTAATTCTGCGTTGGTTCTGGTGGAGAATAAATGCTTGGAGTGAGATCACCGCATTAGCTACATCTATCATCATAACGATCACTCTAGAACTCATTGCATGGAGCCAAACAATTTCAGCAGGAGAAACATACTCACTATTTGGAGCAGCTCCAGTTCTATTTGGTATCACGCTCCAGGTTCATCATAAACTAATGATCATAGTCCCTTGTGCTATTATTGCTTGGGTAAGTGTAACATTCATGACAAGACCCGAGCCTTCTGATCAATTAAAGATATTCTATGAACGTGTTCAACCTGGTGGATGGTGGGCACCTATAACAAAAGATTTTGAACATACTGTTCAGCCAGTAAGCAAAGGAATAATAGTTCAATGGATAGCAGGAATCATGATGATATATGGTTTTACATTTGGGATTGGTAATCTGATATTCAATAATTTTAGCAATGCAGTATTATTGATCGGTTGTGCTTTTATAGGATCTTATTTGATCTGGAATAGAAGCATATCAAAATTAAATTGAACATGTCTGAACCAAGACGCATCTATTCTATCGATATCTTTAGAGGAATGACGATCGCATTTATGATCATCGTTAATAATCCTGGAAGCTGGGGCCACGTATATGGGCCATTACTCCATGCAAAATGGCATGGATGCACACCTACTGATCTTGTATTTCCTTTTTTTCTTTTTCTCGTAGGCGCTTCTATGAGATTTGCATTTGTAAAATGGCATTATTTCCCTTCAAAAGATTTCTATAAACATATTTTCTGGAGAACTTTTTCAATCTTCATGGCAGGTATAATACTCAATGCCTACCCCTTCATCAGGCAAGACTGGGACTGGTCTACTTTCAGGGTCTTTGGAGTACTACAACGTATTGCACTAGCATACGGAATAAGTGCCTTATTGATCATAAGATTTGATTTTAAACAAATGACACAGATCCTCGTTGGAATCTTATTATTTTACTGGGGTCTTCTATGGATAGGTGTATCATCGGACCCTTATAGCTTAGAAGCAAATCTAGTACGCAAACTTGATATCCTCATTCTAGGGGAAAAACATCTCTACAGAGGATTTGGGGTATATTTTGATCCTGAGGGTCTTTTAAGTACCATCCCTTCAGTTGGCACCGTGATCATTGGTTATCTTATGGGTGGAATGCTACATACTACAAAAAATTATACCGACTGCTCAAAAAGAATGGCCATCTTTGGTCTCGCAATCACTATTTTAGGTTACATCTGGGGCTTTATTTTCCCGATCAACAAAGCCATATGGACCAGCTCATATGTTTTATTTACTGGTGGTATAGCAGCAATTATTTTATCATTCCTCACATACCTTATTGATATCAAGCATTGGAAAAAGCCATTCTGGTTCTTTGAAGTATTTGGCACCAACTCGATCTTTCTTTTTATTATTTCGGGTTTATGGGTAAAAACGATCTTAAATATTGATCGTGAACTCGATGGTAATATGGTAAATGCCTATCATTATCTTTATAAAACCGTTTTTGTGCCAATGGCTGGAGATCTTAACGGATCACTACTTTTTGCATTATCACATGTATTGGGATTCTGGTGTATTCTTTATTGGATGCATAAAAAGAATATTCAAATCAAATTATAAGATCAATGAAAAATCTGTTGATAATAGCGTCACTAATAGGAATCTTATTTTCTAGTAATAGACCTTACGTTGTGGTTCTTGGCATTGCCCAAGATGGAGGCTTACCTCATGCAGGCTGTGATAAAACCTGCTGTAAAGGACTATGGGAAACCAATGAAGGAGAGAAAGTTTCATGCATTGGGGTCGTAGACCCAAGAACAAAACAAAGTTGGCTGATCGACGCCACACCGGATCTTCCAGAGCAATTACGCACACTTACTCTTGATCACAAAACTGAGCTAGCTGGAATCTTCTTGACTCACGCTCACATGGGTCATTATGTTGGTTTACTACAACTTGGTCGAGAAGTAATGGGCGCCAAAGATATTCCTATATATGCTATGCCACGAATGAGATCCTTTTTAGAAAATAATGGGCCATGGAATCAACTTGTAGAGCTTGAAAATATAAAAATTCAATCTCTTAAAGAGGGCAAAGAATTAAAAATAGGTGAACAATTATACATTGAACCTTTCTTGGTGCCACACCGTGATGAATATTCTGAGACAGTAGGCTTTAGGATAATGGGGCCAGAGCAATCTCTTATCTATATACCAGATATTGATAAATGGGAAAAATGGGAACAAAATATTTATAAATTAGTGATGAATATTGATTTTGCTTTAATTGATGGTACATTCTTTTCACAAGATGAACTACCACATCGAAATATGGATGAGATACCACATCCATTTATCATAGAAAGCATGGAAACTCTATTTAACCTAAGTACACCGCATAGAAATAAGGTTCACTTTATTCATTTAAATCATTCCAACCCTGCTATCAAAAAAAATAGTGCAGCGGAAAACCATATAAGATCTAAACGATTTAATATTGCAAGAGAGAACCACCAATTTAGCTTATGAATAAGGTCTTTATAACAGGTGCGTCATCAGGTATAGGAAAATCACTTGCACTGGCATATGCAAAAAGGAAATGTACCTTAGGGCTTTCAGCAAGAAGGATCGAAATGCTTAATGAAGTTTCAAATGCATGCAAAGAACTAGGAGCTACTCCATTCGTTTATCAACTGGATGTACAGGATAGAAATAAATGTGAAATGATCGCAAAGCAATTCATTGAAGATGCGGATGGCATTGATTGTGTCATAGCAAATGCAGGTATTGGAGGTAATGATAATATATATTCAGGTTCTAGTAAAGATATAAACAATGTATTAAAAACCAATATACTTGGTGTTACCAATACACTAATGCCTTTTATTCCATATATGAAAGAACAAAAAAGCGGATCCTTGGTCTGTATAAGTTCTGTTGCTAGCTATGTTCCATTACCATTCCATGGTGGATATACTAGCTCTAAGATAGCAATACGGATGATCTTCGATTCATGGAGGCCAACTCTACAAAGACATAATATTAAAACCATATCTATTTGTCCTGGGTTTGTTGACACTCCAATTGTAAAAGGACCTGCAAGAAAACTACCAATGAAGTCACCTGATAAGGCTGCTGAAAGATTTGTTAAGATCATATCTAAAGGCAAGAATACATATGTATATCCATGGCATTATAAGATATTAATTTTTATCGCTAAGGTCATTCCCGAGTGGCTTTATAATTATGTAATAAAAAAAATCTTTCATAAGCCAATTAATTAAAAATTGAATAATTTTATAACATGAAAACAAAAACAATTTTATTTGATGATACAGGTATTCTATCAATTGATGATAAAACCGCTAATATTTTCACTATCCTTATAGGGTCTTTATTGATCGGTATTCTAGCACAGGTCTCGATACCGATACCATTTAGTCCAGTGCCGATCACAGGGCAAACTATTGGTGTTGTATTGGTTGGGGCTTTATTAGGTTCAAAAAAAGGTGCACTATCTGTTCTATGCTATCTTATAGAAGGTGCTATGGGACTTCCAGTCTTTGCACAAATGAAAGCAGGTGCGCATGTATTGGTGGGGCCAACAGCCGGTTATTTGTGGGGATTTGTTATAGCTGCTTTTCTTATAGGATATTTAGCTGAAAATGGCCTGACATCCAAACCACTAAATAGTTTTTTATCTTGTTTTGCTGCTACTACGCTGATCCTGATCTTTGGTACTATGTATCTTGCTGCTTTCAAGTTAGGATTCAATGATGCCCTTTTCATGGGCTTCTATCCATTTCTTGTAGGAGATGTTGTCAAATCTGCTGTTTGTGCTACGCTGATAACATCTATACGTAAGATATAATATATTATAAAATACTGTCTGCCTGTTTCGCCATATTTATACAAGCAGCTGTTACCCCTCCCTGATCATGTGAGGTAAATGTTATATTTATCTTACACCATCCCACGTACATATCTGGGTGGTGGTTTTCTATTTCTGCCTTTTTTGCTAGCAAATTGATAAATGATATACTATCCATATATGTATCAAATGAGAATGTTTTCTTTATCGAACCATCTACATATTCCCAACCATCCAGGTCACTTATACCTTTTTGGATCTCTGCCTTAGATAATAGACTCATATAGTTTCTCCATGTATCTTATTGATCTTATTCAATTCAAAACGTACCCAATATACCGCAATTGTAAATGAAATAGCTGCAGCTATCATCATTGCATACCAATTCCATTCTACTGGTTTTTCTAGTATAAAACTAAAATAAAGTGACAAAGGAGCACTAATACCTAATACCCTTATTACTGTAATGATTAAGACAGGTAACCCTTTACCTAGACCCTGCATGACCCTGCCAGAGGTTATTGCAATAGCAACCAACGGATATATAAGGCTTAACAACCTTAAAAAGCCAACGGATACATCTATGATCTCCTGATCATTTGTGAACCAAGAGGAGAATGTCTCTGCAAATAGATAAACAAATGCCGATGATATTAAAGTGATAATAAATGAACTTTTTATCCCATAGCGAATTATCTGGTTAAGAGCACTGATCTCTTTTGCACCATAGAACATGCCCACAAGTGTAGTCATACCACCAGCAATCGCAAAAATAGGGAGAAATATCAGCATATCTAATCTACCTGCAACTTGGTATGCTGCTACGGTTTGGGAAGAATAATGAATTAATATCTTATTGAACACACCTTGACCTACAGCCATAATGATCATTGATAAGGAGGCAGGTAATCCTACTTTAATGATATCCCAGAGAATCGATCTTGATGGAGAGAAATCTTTTAGATTAAACGTGATATAAGCATGCTCCTTAACAAATAACATATAAATAAATATTAGAAATACGCTTAGTTGCGATACTACAGTTGCTAAAGCTGCACCCTTCACTCCCATTCCTAATCCAAAATTTCCATAATCTTCAAGATCAAAAATGAATATAGGGTCAAGAATAATATTCAATATTGTACCAAGTCCTGCTACCATCATTGGAAATTTCATATCGCCTTCTCCAGCAAGAATAGACCTAAAAAATCCTGAAAAAACCATAAAGGGCAACCCAAGAACGATCATAGAAAGATAATCCCAACCTAGGGTAAGGATATCACCTTCTGCCCCTAACATTGATAAGATATCTTTACCAAAATAAATACCTAATAATGTGAAAACTCCAGAAATAGATGCTGCCATAGCAATTGCATGCTCTGCACTATTATCTGCTCCCCTTTTATCTTTTTCACCTATCAATCTGGCTATGGAAGCGGTGACCCCTGATCCAAGACCCATTGTTAGACCAAGCATTAAGAAGAAAATCGGCATATTAAATGCGACCCCTGCAATAGCATCCCCTCCTAAACGACCAATAAATAACATATCAACAATATTATATAGAGTATGTATGCCCATCCCGAACATAATAGGGATAGCTAATGTCCATAATGCTTTTTGTGGATTTTCTAGGAAGGAAGCTAATCTTGATCTAGAATTTGATTCCATTGAGCAAATTTACAGGTTAAAAAAATATTTTTGAGAAGAAAGAAAGAATTAAAAACTATAATATCTATATTGAATCAATTGCGCCCTTAAGCATGAGATCGACATCTTTTCCTAGTTGTATCAGATCATCATGGTCAGTTGCACTTAATTGCTGTTCAGCATCGACGACAGACAGTGTCACAGATCCATCGTTATTTTCCCAAAACACTACATTGCATGGCATAAGCATTGCAACCTCAGGTTGAAGGTTGAGTGCTTTTTCGGCTAATTCTGGGTTACAAGCTCCCAATATCCTAAACCTTGGATAGTCTAGGTTCAATTTTTCTTTGAAGGTCTTTTTAATATTTATTTCTGTGATAACGCC
>CEVL01182822.1_pt1 | contig 13657 bp, 7 predicted proteins | sample 427051 | NCBI WGS metagenome assembly CEVL01 (sample SAMEA2623673, study PRJEB7988) | marine metagenome | biome: marine biome (ENVO:00000447); feature: surface water layer (ENVO:00002042); material: "saline water (ENVO:00002010), including plankton (ENVO:xxxxxxxx)" | depth 5 m
GACTCATCTACATCACAAGAGTCTACTCTCAATACGCCTTCAGAATTATCCTGGCAAGCTGACTCAATAGCCTCAGCAAACAATTCAACTTCCAGCTTGTTTAAATCCGAGTGGAGGCTATTTGAGTCTATTCTGGACGGCTCGCAAATCACAATACTAATCCCCCATCCTTTCGACTCTGCATTTTCACGTATTTCTGACTCAATCACTTCTCTTTTCTTTGCAGACAAAAGTTTTGAGTCTCTCACTCCAATATCTCGCAAAATACTACAATCTGACTCAGATACACACAGCGCACACACTACTAGTGGCCCAATCACGGGCCCCCTGCCTGCTTCATCCACGCCGATGATTGGATTCGTCATATCTCTAGGTCGAAGTCTGCCGGGCTATCATCATCTCTGCGTTTCTTAGTAACTACTCTTCGAATCTCTGAATCATCTGAATCCAGCATGATATTGCTTGGGTGAGGATTTTCTCCTTCGTTAATCCGATCTGCTAACTCGATTGCCGAGTCCAGAGCCTCATCGGTTTGGAACCTATCGAGAGCCTCAGTTGCCTTTCCAACTATCTCTTGGCTAGGTCCTTGCTTTGGTTTCTCCGCGAGCCCTCCTGATTTCTCCAAGAATTCGGCAGCGAATTCTCTCGAAGTTACTCTCGGGCTTTCAACCAAGTCGGGCGCATGCCCGCCGCCTTCTTTGAATCTCGACATCCACTCTTCTGCACTTTCTACTTGCTTTTCATCAACTAACATATTTCCTTGCATCGCCTCAGTTCTTTTTCTCATTGCCAGTACGACTCCGATACTTCCAGCAATAAATACCAGAACAATTAGTATTCCTTCATGCCACACTTCTAACCAGTCGATTATGGATTGTATTAACGAGGGCTTGCAGCAAGGAGGAGGCAATACTTCAGACCCCTCTAAGAGTACCGAATCAGTGCCGATAAATACTATGGAAGGATCTCTTATCGATCTTACTTCAACCGTTAGGACTAACTCCGAATCAACTGGAGATTCCATAGGCACAATTATCCAAGCCACGAATTCAACATTCTCTCCTCGAGGTACATCCATCAATTCAAACGATCTAGCGTTTCCATTGCCCGAATCCGCTACAGCCCCAGGAGGTACAATCAGACCGAATTCGGTAACTTGGTTAGAATCGATGCTGACGACCAATCCATCGGCCTCATTTCCTAAGTTTGTCAATAACCATGAAGATGTCAAATTGTTTTGATCCGAAAGTACGGAAGAATATCTCTCCACACTCCACTCATAGTACTCTCCAACTTTAACGCCGACTGAAAGATTAGCAGGCGACCAATCTCCCAACCACAAAGAAATAGAGATTTGAGATTCTAGGTCGGCCTGAGTGCCGTTTAACACTGCAAAAGTCAATACAATTCCATTCATCGACTGGCCAGGTCCAAGACTGAATTGCTGCTTCTCAAGTGTGATATCTAACCAATCTGGAGTTTCGCCAATCTTGATTTCAAAACTCGAAGTGACATCTCCAGTATTCTCTATTCTGAGTAAAGCAGAGCAATGACCTCCCGGAGATGTATCGGTCGAACAAGTATTCTCGGAGATAGTCATTAAGCCGCCAGAACGAGGAACTATGCTTACTCGCTGAGAAACCGAGGACAAATCCTCATTCGCAGCGACATCCCACACCACGATATTGAATTGGAGATTCCCTGGATATCTCTCAGGAGCTTGGACCTGAACTTGTGCCCTAGCATCTCCTCCTGGGGGCATAGAGTCCAATTCAGCTCTACTCAGAATTATAGCAGCCCATCCCTCATGGGATATCGAGAGCCCAGAATCAGACAATACCGAACCGTTTTCATCAGTAGTCTCAATTTCTATATTTAGGTCCCTAACTGAATTGCCAAGATTAACAACATCGACATAGAGAGTAATTACTTCGCCAGGAGAAATCGAAGCATTTCCTCCTCCAGATGTTATCTCAGTCCCATAACTGAATCCATATCTGAGTGAGAAATTGTACCAGTCCTGAGAACCTCCAGATGTTGTAAGTTGCATGCTGAATTGGTGCAGTGAATTCGCCATTGGAAGGCCACCAAAGACCTCTGGAGAGGCGATGGAGAATTGCACCCATTGAGGTGCATCGGAGGGGGCCGAGAATAGGTGTCCATCAGATGGTGTCTCAAAATAGGTCCATGAGATGTCCCAGTCCATAGGTCCAGAAATTGAAACAAGTGCTGAATCATCCACCTCGGCGTAATTAGTGAAATTGAAATTTAGCCCAATTGTCGAATCTGGTTCAATATCAAAAATCGAACCAGATTCTGGGCCGAACCTAACCTCCGTCCTATCAACTTGCCATGGGTATGTGTAGTTCGGGGTTTCATTGAATACAGTGGCAGCGGCAGCCTCTTGTAATTCCAAAGCTCGTTGCGGAGAAATTTGGCTAGGCGCCTGTCTACCTACAGGACTTTCTCCAGTGATTGTGGCATGGATTACGCATGCCGCCAGATAAGTGCCATCGATAGAGGGATGCGATCCATCGCTGTCATACAATGCAGAAAATGATGTCCAACCATCGGTTGCATTCTGGCCCGATTCTTCTACAGTATCGTGGATGTGCATGAATGCCAGCCCGATTGGAGCAATGTATGTTGGACGGTCTGATGTGGTGATATTTTCGTTGTACATCTCATACCCACGGGCTATGCCCTGTTGCATACTTGTGTAATCAGGGTGCATCCAAGATCCATCCATCCAAGCCCAAGTCATGAACAGAATTGTCTCTCCTCCCTTGGAGTCTATCCTCTGATTAAGGTAGATTAGTCCCGCTAAACTATCTTGCCAATAATCAGTCTCAATTGCCAGTGCAGGGACTTGGGACTGATCTTGCAGAATAACATAGTCATATCGTTGTTGCAATGTTGTATTCCAAGAGTGTCCAGGAGTATCGGCTCTCTCTGCATGCTCACTAAGTTTCAGGCCTCCGCTAGTTAGCGAAGTGACTTGAGCATCCTCTCCAGAATCAGTCAATATGGTATCCAATCTAACCGCTAATGAATTACCAGCTGTGTATGAGTTGCCCAGCATCAGTATATCTAGAGAACTATCCTTCTCCGCTGCCCTTGAGGTGCCATTCGATTCGATGATGGAGCCCGGAGAAAATACAGGAAAAATCAGCAAACCGACGAGAATCGCGATGAAGAATCTCCGACTCATATTGTTATCGGAAACTCAGAAAGATATCATTTCTACCCTATCTCGTCAGTTTTTTGCGAAGTATTGATGGCCCGGGGCGTTGTTCAATGCACATGGCATCGAAGTGGCCCTTTACGAAGAAACCCGCCGAACCACGACAAGCTGTAGAAGTCGACAAGAGGAAAATTGTGGAATACGAGCGCAAGCCTGATGATGAATCAAAGGAGAAGATGGCTGACCGTAGCCATCTAGAGAACAAGTCCTTCAAAGACGCGATGGACCTGCTCGGAGGGGACTCATAATCACAAAATCGGATTTGGAGCTACTCGACTAAGGGCAGCGATGTCTAACTCTCCTCCATTTACTGGCGAGCGTAACCCAAACTCGTTGAGAACATGTGGAGAGACCTCTCCAAAAGATCCAATTTCATCCCCTTCATAGAAAATTTTCGCACCTCTTCCTGGAATCCAAGGTCCCTCATCTGCTTCTTCTAGGGTTACTTCACCGATTCCAGTACCAAGGTCTCTCAGAAGTGCTTGAACCACTCCCTTGGCACTAGCAAATCCTCCTGACACTTCGGCACAAGCCCAAGCAACTCTTGGTTGGTTCTTTGAGTCTCTGACCACATCGCTAAGCTCGTAAACCCTCTGAGGCAATTCGTGATGCCGGTTTGAGGATAACAGCACCAATAGGGAAGGCAGTATATTCTGTCTGAGTATCGTATGCTCTACTGAGATAGGATTGGAAATCTTTGCAATTCCTCCATCGGGACTCCACCCAACTCTATCGAACTGATCTCTTTCATTCGATAGAGTAAGGCCCTGTGTCTCTTGGATGCCCAATGAGCGAAGACTAGCACGAATGCGTCTGTGAAAGTGAGATGAAGAAAGAGGAATTGCATCTAGATGAACCTCTGAAAATCTATCTGGGAGATTGTGATAGCCAAATCCTATTGCTATATCCTCGACGATATCAATTGGGTGCATAATGTCGCTTCTCCATCTAGGCATTTCTACTACATGTTCCTTCTCGCCTATAACGCAGTCTGCCCACTTCTCCGGTTTATTTGACCCATCGGTTACTGTTCTCGAATCTAACAGAGACCCGCCCATCCGTTGGAGTGCTTTCGTGATTTGTTCTTGGTCTAACTGTATGCCTAGGATTTTGGAAATTAATCTCTCAGGCACTCTGTGTTGTACCGAGTCCCCGCGTGGAGTATGCGCTATCTCGCCCGAGTGATCGGTGACCTTTACGCTCTCGACCCTCCCTCCTCTCTCATTTAGGGCTAAGCAGATTAGCATCAGACACGCTTCGCATGAGCGCATGTCCCACCCAGTAACATCAATCAAGAAATCTCTAGTAGAATTAGACACGGTTGTATGATTGCCATTGATAATCGGAGGGAAGGACAAGACATCGTCATTTGAGTCTAGGATTACAGGATACAAATCAAGACCATCCATCAGGTGAGCATAGTCAATTCCTTTCGGATGTTCTTGCAGAATTTGTTTGATACTCATGCTTCGATCCATCATTAGAGGCTTGAATGAGTAAGATTCAGGCACTGTAACAACTCTGAATGGTCCTTTAACCGCTTGTAAATCATGAACTCCAATGGAGGCCAATGCGCGCTTTCTACCCAAGGTCAAATGTAACTTTTCCTGATGATCCATCAATGATTGTATGAAAGCCTCAATGCTATCTTCATTATCTCCCGGATCCACTCCTCTTACGACTGCAGCCAAGACGACTGGCCTTACTTCCTTTAGTGATGAATCAACTGTCATCTCCAAGCCACTAGATTCAACCTCCATTGAGGGATTAACTAACTCTTCTCTAGCAAAGCTTCTAGCTGCCCTAGCCAAGGTCTCGTGACTCAGCAAGTCTGGTCGATCAGGAAAGACCTCCACTTCAACGACTTCCTCGTCGTTACCCTCTACTGGACATCCCATACTGGGTAGCCAATCCGACCAAGACTCGGGAGAATGCTCAGAGCCATTCAACTTCTGGATGTATTCTAGCAGGCTATGCTGGAGATTTAGGGTCGGCATACTAATCTCAGTTTCCTAACCACATGGGCAATGGACGGTCATATCCTATTAATCTCAAACCACTTATTGACGCGGTATCGTGGTCTAAAGCCCTGAGATTTCTTCTATTCAACTTCTCCAGACCATCGATGCCGAGTCCAACCATCCACCCCCGGACTGCAGATCTCAACCATTGCAAGGTCTCCTCTAGTCCCTCTCGGGGAGGCGGTGCAACTAGAACCGAACATCCAGCTGCCACACAGATGAGAAGATCTTCGCTACTTGGGGCCTCGTCCATTTCGATTAGTAAGTGACGACCCTGCCCGGTCAAATTCATCGCCCGTGCCGCTAGACCAATACGAGGCAGTGCGGCCGCAGCCCTACTGCCTCCGGGTGAAGCAGTATCGATTATTGCGCCGTCGAGATCCAAATCTACTACTAATCTAAACAAGTGGTCGACCCTGTCTACTCCATCTCTGAGAAGTACCAGTGAGTCCTCACCCATCTTACTAGTCAAAGAGACAAGAATCGCCTCAATCTCTGCATCATTCATCGGAGGAACGCCATCTAAATCTAGGACGATGCCAGCACATCCTCGTATATCCTCAGAGCACTTAACTAGCTCATCTTCCCCAATTAATAGCAAGTCACAGGTCCGTGGTGAGGACCTAACAATTGCAGGCTGTTCCGACTCGGCTATCCCTTGCCAAGATTGGGCAGAATCTGTTTCAATAAGCCATGGAATTGGGAATAGAAGACCTCCTTCCTCAGACCCCATGGGCATTAGAAGAGTGAAGGGGTCAAGTGAGGCATGCAATGGCAATCTTTCCGAAGAAGAAGGTATGAGCGCAATATTCTCGAACCCTTCGGATACGGAGGTTTCGGGAATCTCAATTGGAGGGGAAATCGAATTCTCAGATCGAGTTAGAACAAGTGCATCTTCTTCCATGGAGAGGCCCATTGGATCCAAGTGAATCGATACCTCTGAGACTTCATCTGCTTCGATGCCTCGCATGGCAGCCCCTTCTCCTGGGGGCGGGCAACTACCGGCGATAATGATGCGGCCACCAGTCATCCCCAAGCCCGGCTCAGTACCGACTGAACCGAGTACTACAATCGTACCTCCAGACATTCCTGCACCAACTCCTTTTCCAGCATGTCCGCGAATAATCATGATTCCGCCTTTCATTCCAGCTCCAGCTTCATCTCCTGCTGAACCCTGTACAATAATGGCACCTCCCGACATACAATGCCCTACTCGCTCTGAAACATCCTTCTCGACTACAATTCTCCCGTCTCTCTGAAACGCTCCAAGCATGGAATCAGCCGAGCCCTGCAAAGTGAAAGTTCCGCCATCATTCATCGCCCCTGCACATTGCCCCAAATCACCTAGGAGAAGTACTCTAGAGTCCTTAGGTAAATGACTCGCTGCACCTATCTCACCACTCTTGGGCTTCTCGTCACCACTTCTTCCCCAGCCTATCCTGATTAGCAAGTCTCTCTTGAGGGCCTCATCTAGCATACCGTCTAAATCACGAGCGAGCTTCATGCTCTTTGTGGTAACTTCGCGCATGCTCTTCGCTTAGGGACACCATACTCCCCGTCTTGACTCTGACGGGCGACACGACCCGGATACACGCTTAGATGGCATCATCGTGATGTTCGGAGCAAAGGGTATGTTGATAGAGGGCATTCAATGAAGTAGGCACGCCCCAAGGGGGCGCTTGGGGGCATTTCGTGATTCGAGTCGCGATAAATGGATTCGGAACTATTGGCAAGAGAGTCGCCGATGCTGTCGACGCCCAAGATGACATGATAGTCGCTGGCGTCACCAAGACGGGACCAAGTTTCGGATGCGATTTGGCTGTTCGAAAAGGGTTCCCTCTATACTGTACTAATGACGACCCTAATCGCATCGCAGCCTTCGAAGAGGGCGGCTATGAGTGTAAAGGCGGATTATCCGATCTTCTGTCAACAGCCGATGTGGTTGTTGATTGTGCGCCGGGCAAGAGAGGCGCAGAGAACCTATCCAAGTACAAGGCTGCTGGAATCAAGCATATTTTCCAAGGCGGCGAGAAACATAATCTAACCGGATTATCATACACTTCCTGTGCTAATCATGAAGCTAATTTAGGCGCTGAAGGAACTAGAGTAGTTTCTTGCAACACTACAGGCCTATCTCGTACCTTAGTCCCACTTTTCGAGAAGTGTAAATCCCTGAAAGTTGAGTGCACAATGATTAGGCGCGCAGCCGATCCAGGCGACTCAAGTAAAGGCCCAATTAACGCAATCAAGCCCGTTTTGAAAGTACCCAGCCACCACGGCCCCGATTTAATGACTGTCAAGCCAGAGATTGAGATTAATTCCCTTGCTGTCGCAGTGCCTACAACGATAATGCATGTGCATGCGATAATCGCCGACTTGCCGAGTGGACACGGCATGACAACCGACTCAATTCTAGAACTTTGGAGAAAGACTCCAAGAGTGCTGCTGATGAGCGGCTCAGGGGACCGAATTACTACTACTGCGGAGGTCATGGAGATGGCCAGAGATATTGGCAGAAAGTGGGGGGATTTGCATGAGGTATTCGTTTGGGAGGATGGTGTGAGTTTAATCGGAGATAGGCTGTACTATTTCCAAGCCATTCATCAAGAGAGCGATGTCATTCCGGAAAACATCGACTGTATTCGAGCATTAATGAGTACAGAGACCGACTGGAAAACCTCGGTTTCAAAGACTGATGAGGCGATTTCTAGCTACTATGGGATGTAATCCCATAGCGATGCATTGGCCATACATCCAGCATCAACGGTCAAAAAGCCCCCTAGGGCTCGCCAGCACATGTCTGGGTCTCGGATGACAGTACTAGTACTGTCCACTCTGATGCTTTCTGTCTGGTCAGGAGTAGTTTCAGCGACCGCGGATTCTCCAAACACCACTCATCCGAATGCCAATTCAGAAGAAATCATTCAGTATCCTTCTTGGCAAGTCGCTACACCCACTGGATCTTATTTCGAATTAAGACAATCTTCAGGAATTATTCATTCCCCCTATGGCCCGTTCGACCCATTATTTGATCCGATTCCATTGGGCCCTGAAAATTTGTACGACCCTAAGGCACTAGAGAGGACTGAAATGGTGATTGTACAATCATCATCTTCCGATTTGACTTCTATGCTGTCGACTCTACAAGAACTAGACTTACCTGTCTTAGATAGATTCCCTGATGATTCGGCAATAATCAGAGTGGATGTCTCACAGAGTCCAACAATCATTTCCTCTCTGATGGAAGAAAAGAGCATCAGATGGGCAGGGTCTCTCCCAATTGCTTGGAGAGTGTCTCCGGAACTTTCGCACTTCGCAGGAAGGGAAGGGATTGTCGTAGATATCGACATCACTCCTGCTCCAGACTTGGAGCCCAGAGAACTGACTGCACTTTCTGTAGATTTGGCTTCCATCTCTGGAGACTATTCGGAACGAGAGGCATGCGATCAGTATCTTTGCCAACCTAGATTGATTGATTCTTACTGGATTCCTATTCTAGCCATGGATGGAAGGATTCTAAGCGCAGATATAGCTTCAATTTATTCTATCCAAAACACCAATGCAAGTCTAATTGGTGGCATTGAGGATGCTCGAGTCACTACAGGACTTGCCCTAAACGGATCGGGAGAAGTCCTCGCTGTTTCGGACACAGGCTTGGATGAAGATCATGGCGATTTTGGCAACCGTATTCGAGCAATATATGACCAATTTGGTCCCGATAATTCTCATTCAGATGCCAACAGTGGGCATGGCACGCATGTGTCTGCGACACTATTAGGAGACGGATCTGGTAATTCTGACGCCGAGGGTATGGTTCCGGCGGCTACCTTCCACTTCTATCAATTAGAGGCCGACAGTAACGGCTTACTTGCTCGCTGGGGATCTCTGTACGAGATGTTCAGTCATTCTTGGCAGAACAATGCAAGAATACAGACTAATAGTTGGGGTAACGAGAACCTAGTAGGTGAATATAGCTCAGACTCACGGTCTGCAGACTCATTCCTAGTCGACTATCCGCGCTTCCTCGTTCTATTTTCTGCCGGCGACTTGGCTGGCGGGGGAATCACTCCTCCTGGGACTTCAAAGAATGTAATTACAGTAGGCGCATCTACAACCGGTTCATTCGGCAGCAGCTCTGAGGGCTCAGTTGCACCTTTCTCTTCTAGAGGTACAACCGCCGATGGACGTATCAAGCCCGATATAGTAGCTCCTGGCGTAGCAATCTGTTCTGCAAGGGCCGAAGAAGCTCAACTGGCTTCAGGCGATTCCTGCTCTAGCGCCACCCACTCAGGGACACAAATTCCTCTGTATATGACTCTAGACGGCTCATCCATGGCCACACCTGTAGCCGCAGGTGCAGCCACAATGGTAAGGCAATATCTGCGTGAATCCCAATTAATTACAGAGCCCAGATCCGATTTAATCAAAGCTATTCTAATAAACGGAGCAGAAGACATAGGGGAACCCGACATACCCAATTCTGCTGAGGGATGGGGACAACTAGATTTGGACAACAGCCTGTCTCCGCACTCTTCAGAACAAAGCCTGAATCTTTTCTATGACTACTCTAGAGAATTACTACCAGGACACTCATTCGTCTATACCTTCGATGTCGACGGTAATTACGGTCTTGATGTAACACTAGTTTGGAATGACCAGGCAGGCTCTGCCGTTGCCGACCAATCCGCTTCCAGATTAGTCAACGATCTAGACTTACGGGTTGTTTCTCCTGATGGCACAGTCTATCTTGCCAACAATTTCATCTCCGGCTTCAGCTCCTCTGGAGGTTCAGAAGACAGACTGAACAATGTCGAGAGGGTCCGTATTCCAACCGGCTCTACTTCCGGGTCTTGGTCAGTTATCGTTGGGCATGCAGGAGGTTCAGTGCAGGACTATGCAATAGTGCTCACAGGCTTAGCTAGCGAGACCCAGAGTCCAGATCTTACCGTCTTTCCGAACTCATTGTCTACTTCAGTTGCAAATCCATTGCAAGGGGACACACTACTAATCGAAGCAGTCTGGAAGAACCAAGCCGCAGCACCCACTGGGACTTACTCTATAGAAATCAAGGATTTGACTGCCGGCACTGTAATTCACAACTCTGTCCGATCATCCTTGGCTGGAGGAGTAGTTGACTCAATCTCTTTCCCACATTCATTCTCCACAACAGGGACACATGAGTTGGAGCTAAGATTGGACTCGAACTCCGAGGTATCGGAGTTGAATGATGAGAATTCTGGAATAGACAATAATTGGATTAGAATTTTTGTCAATGTTTCACAAATCGGAGTACGACTAACTCCTTTGATGGAGGATGGATCAGTTCCTTCGAATCCCGCTGAACTAAACCAAGCCATGGTCAGAACACTCGACCCTAGGGAAGCTAGTTGGGTGTTATTTGAGTTGGAGATGAGAAATGAAGGAACTTCTGAGATCTCAGTCGGACTAAGTGTCTCCCCGGTCCAGCTTATCGGAGATAATGGAGTACTCTACCAACCACAGGATGAATGGTGGAAACTAATCAATGAATCAGGGCCTTGGACCCTAGCACCGTTTGGAGAAGAAGGAGATCGCACAGTTGTCACCCTCAATATGTCCGACATGGATACTGATTTGTCTAGCGATTCCGAAGTAGTCTACGCTCTACCGGGCACCTTCGTATCGGACCTCACGCTTTTCGATACCAATTCTCCAACAGTCTCTCACAGCATCCGATTGAGTGCAGTGGTAGAGCGAGTCGAGGGGTTATTCACTGTGGTAGCTGGAACGGAGAGCCTAGGGGCAGAGCCAGGAGAGCTAGCAGTATTTTCTCTCTCAATCAAGAACACTGGTAACGGCCCCACTCAATACATCGTTTCATGCGAGTCTACTGATAGGTGGACGATTAGCATAGGAAATAGTCAATCATCAGAGATTACTCTCGAGCCCCTGAGCCGACTGCAATTCTTACCTCTGCCCATAAGGGTAAGAGTTCCTCATGCTGTGGCCGGAATGCCTCCAGCGGGATTCACACAGGAAGTCGAATGCACCACAACTTCAGTAATGGACCAGAATCTACAAACAATAGAATTGGCCACAGTAACTGTCTTGGAAAGTTTTGATTTCTCTCCAGAATTGTTCGATTCCGACGACAATGCTCTAGGGCCTATCGCAGTAGCAAATCCTCGGCCAGTACTGAATGGAGATGTAATAGTCACAGACTTACTCATATCAAACGATGGAAATGTCCCGATGGTTTTCACAGTAAACGCATTTTCCTCATTGAATACTTGGCCAATCCAGATGACCGAGGGGTCAAATGTGCAGTCTGAGGAGTTGTCCGTCTCAATCTCAGCAGGGGGTTCCAAAACAGTCTCAATCGCAACCATTGTTCCTCTTACCGCTCAGATGGGAGACTCTAACCTCATTACGGTCAGAACTACATTGGATAATGGCCCTACTGTTACGAACTCAACACGGCTTCTGGTCCAAGAGATAGCAACCCTCGATTTATCGTGGAATCCAGTGATGAGTGTAGCTCTGGGTATGCCGGGCACCGCAGATATCTATGCTCATAATGTGGGCAATATTGAGTTGGATATCAGCCTTACAATGGGCTCTCTGCCCGAGGGTTGGTCCGGAGGATTCCTCTCAGGCAGAGAATTCCCAATGGATATGAATCAGCAAGCTACTATTCAGGTTGGCATGGATCTTCCAGGCGCTTTACCAATCGGGCTTCTAGATACTCAAGTATCAGTGATTATTGAGGCTAGAACTCCCGGAGGAGAGACAGCAGTCTATACTGCAGACATGACCATCGAAGTTGTACCCTCGATCTGGCTCACCTTGTCGTGTGATAAAGGCTCAATAGAAGGAATAGGAAATAGTGGAGAGACAGTGGAAATTACGGTTGCAAATACGGGAAACACCCCAAGTGGTGCCGAGTTGATAATTGTCGCACCTGGCAATTGGGAGGTTGCAGCAGACCAGAATAGTTTCTCATTAGGAGCAGGCGAATATGTTACTTTTTCAATATCCATTACTCCTAATTCAGGCGCTTCAAACGGCCTTACTTCTGTATCGTTCTATCTAAACTCAACCGATGATGGAATCCTTTCTGTAATCACAAATGGCTCTCTCGAATTAGGAATTAGTAAGGCCAGAGATTCTTCTCGAGGCGGACTTGGAGGGGTTTTGGATGCTGTTGGACTTCCTGACTGGACCTTAGCGTTGATTTTCCTCGCCCTTCTCTCCACTGCAGTTGTTTATGGGGTCAGAATGAGGAAGTCATCATCTGCTATGGTTAGTCCGGAAGAAGAGCTAATCCCTGAGGGCTCAGCTCTTCTATCTGGTTCTCTGTCTGATCGCAGAGCGGCTGCTTTGGAGACTTCTTCTTCTGGCGAGGTGCTCACAGGAGGAGTCTCCGATGAAGAGATTCAAGCAGCATTAGCACAATCTTCTGCCTCAGCACCGCCACCACCACCAGATGGAGCCCCTCCTCTTCCTCTATCTGGATTGCCTGAGGGGTGGACTATGGAGCAGTGGGCGTCATATGGTCATCTCTGGTGGGAACAGAACAATCCCTGATGCGCTTCCCTTATTTCCCCAACCTCCTCGCCGAGGCGTGAATGGCTCAATAGTTCTCTTTGGTCCTCCGGGTGCAGGCAAAGGAACTCAAGCATCCAGAATGTCCAAACTTACTGGAAAGCCACAAGTTTCGACCGGAGATATGCTTAGGGCAGCGGTAGCCGCAGATACGGATTTGGGCAGAGAAGCCAAGGGCTACATGGATGCTGGTCTTTTGGTCCCCGACGAGATAATCATTGGACTTATTTCTGAGAGACTTCAACAACCTGATGCAGAATCAGGATTATTGTTAGATGGCTATCCCCGGACCATCATACAAGCCAAGTCATTGGACAAGATTGAATCGGTCTCGGCTGTCGTATCAATAGAGGTTCCCGATGATGCCATCGTTCAAAGAATAGTGGGCCGCAGAATGGACCCTGAAACTGGCAAAATCTATCATATTGAATTCAACCCCCCTCCTGCTGAGGCAGCTGATCGAGTTGTTCAGCGCAAGGACGACAACGAGGAGACGGTCAGGAGCAGATTATCGGCATATCACGAGCAGACCGCACCTCTGGCTAATTGGTATGGCGAAAGAGGAGTCTTGCTCCGTATAAATGGTAATCAGGGTATCGAAGAGGTTGGAGATTCAATCGAATCGGCGCTCTTGGAATTGAGTGGTAAGGATGCCTAAGAGAGCGAGAAGAAACGACTCAAAGAGGAAGGCCAGAGCCTCTGAGGCGATTGACCACCTTTCTTCGATTCTAAATGCCCCTGAGAGTAATGAAGATGAGTCTTTGAACTCTGCCGCAAGAGATATCTTGAGAATAGGTAAGAGGCACGG
>CEVL01011480.1_pt1 | contig 13653 bp, 13 predicted proteins | sample 427051 | NCBI WGS metagenome assembly CEVL01 (sample SAMEA2623673, study PRJEB7988) | marine metagenome | biome: marine biome (ENVO:00000447); feature: surface water layer (ENVO:00002042); material: "saline water (ENVO:00002010), including plankton (ENVO:xxxxxxxx)" | depth 5 m
CCTCGGCATCGTTCCATTCGATCATCCATCCATCCGCGTCATCATCCATTCGTCGCGTGGGTGTTGTCGAATGATGATGATGATGATGATGATGATGATGATGATGACGATGATGACGCGCGCGAATCGCGGGCGAAAGACTGACGAGTGATGAATGACGCGCGCGCTACACAAAAAAGGGACCGTGTCACTTTGTCGTGAAATCGTGTTCGATGTTTAACAAGGATTACGAGGTGTACCGCGAGGAGGTGGGCGAACACAACAGGTGGTTGTTTCTCAACCGGCAAGGGAAAGGATTCATGGATCCCACGGGGTACATCGACTTGGAGAATTACGTGCGCATCAATCCGGAGGATAAGAAGAAGGGGCAGGTGCTGTGGAAGTTGAAATATAACGAAGCACCGCACTTTGACATGGGCGTGACGCTCGATGACTCGGAATCCGACGGTGAGGGACACGCCGAGGTGGACGACTTGCTCACCATGTTTGGACGCATGCACAACACCGGGGACGAGCGCTTCTACCAGATGAAGTTTCGCACGTTTTCTGAGGCGAAATTGCGTTCGGTGAAGAATCCCGGCGGAGATTTCTTGGTGAAAGTCAAGGCGAAGGGTTTCGTCACGCGTCAGGTGAAGATTACGTGGACGAAGGATGAAGAAGGCAACACGCAACGCAACGTGAGCATCAACGACAACGAATACGTGACGAAGATTTCGTACAAGATTAAGAACGCGGCCGACGGCGCGACGATCGATCGCTTCGATCTGTACCACAAGAGCGATTCAGAAATGCGATGGGATTGCGGCGCGTTCAAGGCGCGTCTCGAGGCTGGATGGCTCGGCTCGAAACCGCACGAAATCAAGACGAAACCGGGAGTCGACCCCGGTTTCGGCCTTCTCTTCGCGCACGTGTGCATGACGGAATTCGCACCGAGAGAGATCAAAAAGGATCTCAAGCCCGACTGGAACCTCTGCCCGGGATACATCAATCCCTACACATCCTGAATCCGACGAGTCGAGTCGAATCGATCGCCGCCGGCGTCTCGCGCCCGTGAATGCACGCGCGCGCGCCCACTCCGAGGATGAAACGCGAGCGAAAGAACAATAAAACGAACGCGCGCGCGCGCGACTATTTAGGCCTACACCCTAAATATATATTTACATCACACTCGTCGTCAATCCAGTCGCGTCCATCCGTTCGCTCTCGGCGCTCGACTCGTTCGTTCCCGAGGACGAGGACGCCGCCGGGTTGGATTGATTGGATTGATTTGATTGGTGACGATCGGCATCGATCATCATCATCAATCCATCGGTCCATCGACGCGTCACACGTCGTCGACCCTCTCTCTCGCGCGCGAGACGAGACGAACGAAGGACCGAACGAAACGAACCCGACGCGCGACGCACGTCTCGACTCGTTTCCACCGGACGAACGACGTCGATCACCATGGTGGCCGTGGGCGATCGATTTCCCGCCGTCATCGCGCAATCGCACGAACCGAGCTGGCCGACGCCCGTGAAGATGCAAGATCGTCTCAAGGGGAAGAAGACGCTCGTCGTCGGATTACCCGGCGCGTTCACGCCCACGTGATCCACGTGTCAAGTCCCGGGATATCTCGCGGGACAGGATCGATTGAAGAGCGCGGGGATCGACGAAGTGTTGGTCATGTGCGTCAACGACGCCGCCGTCATGGGGGCGTGGGCGAAGGATCAAAAGATCGAGGGAAGTAACATCTCTTTCATCGCCGATCCGAACTCGTTGGTGACCAAGGCTCTGGGCATGGAACTGACGGCACCGGGACCGTGCGCGAAGCTCGGACCGCAGAGGTGCAAACGGTTCGCCATGTACGTCGACGACGGCGTCGTCAAGGTGATCAACGTGAGCGAGGCGCCCGATGATCCGGCGGGTGACGACCGTCCGGAATCGTCGTGCATCGATAACATGCTCAAGGATATCGCCGCGTTGTAAAGGAAACGATGACGCGGTGAGAGCGCCGACGACGCGGTCGAGGCGTCGACGCGCGCGGATGACGCCGAGCGGCGAAACAGTCGAATTCGTACGACTGGCCGCTCGGTCGATGAGCGCGCGAAGACGTCCGACGAGACCGCGCGTCGGTGATGACGAATAAACAGTCAATTGAAATAAAAATAAGTCACGTTTACGAGAGCGCAGCGAGCCCACGCGGGCGCCGTTTCGATTCTTCTCTGCGCGCCGACGCGTTCGACGCTCAATGTTCAATCTTAACCTTTACGTTTTCCTTGTCATCCTCGTCCGCGACGTTTCCGTGCCTCTTCTGCCACGCGCAGAATGCTTGTAGATTGCAATCTTTCGGTTTGCGACGCACGTCACCGCGAGCGAAGATTTCAAAACTGTCGACGCCGAACTCGCCGATGCCGTAAATTTTACGCTCGGGCTCAAGACCGACTTCAAATTCGCCCGTGTCCGTGAGAAAGCGCGTGGACACCTCGACGATGGTGCGCATACGACCTGGAAACAGTCCCAAACGCTTGATGATCTCGAACACGTCCTCGGCGCGCGCCTCGAGCGCCGCAGAGGGCGTGGGAAACTGTTCAAAAAAATTGGAGATGCACTCGTGCTTCAACGCGACGCTCGCCACTCGAGACATGAGCGCGCACGCGATGAGCAACATCCACGCATCGTGCGCATAATACTCTTGCAACAACTGCAACTTGCTCGGAGGCGGTGGCGTTCCCAATCGAGACATCGTCCACGCCTTCCAATCCTTCACCGCGTCCGCCGCCGGGACGTCTCTTCCCCATCGAGCCACCGCGTCGCGTCTCCACGCGTCATCCGCCTCACCCTTCGGTCCCTCCGCGTTCGTCGCTCGCGTGGCCAATAATTTCTCGCGAGCCTCCGCCAACCACTCCCTCGACGTCGCGAACGCGTCGATCTCGTCGTCGTCCATGTCCTCGCCGTTCGCCTTCGGCGTCCTCTTGCGTCGTCTCTTCGAGCCCTCCTCTTCCTCCTCCAGCGCGTCGATCGCCGATCCATCGTGCGTGGGCTTCGTTCCGAGCACTCGAGACGATCGTCGCGTCGGGGCCGTCGCCTCGCGCGGTTTCTTACGCCTCGACGTCGTCGTCGAGGTCGTCGCGGACGTCGATGCCGTCATCACATCTCGCGCGAGCTCGGTGACGCCCAACCTCGCCATGTACTCGCGATTGCGTCGAACGTGGGCGAGACGCTGTAATTCATACTCGGTGAGCGTTTCTTCCTCTCGCGCGGTGGTCGTCATCGCGCGTCGACGTGTCCCGCGCGCGAGCTCGAGCGCACGTTTGTCTTGATTTTTTGGATTTTTTGGAATCGAGCCGCGCCCGAACAGGAGAGTGACGCTAGGCTACGGACTGACTAGGCGAGAGCGGTGAGACCGACGAAGGCGAAGGCGAAGGCGTTCGATGTCATCGGAATCGCGCACGTGGGTTGCGTGAAGACGCGAGGCGAACGGAACGGGTTGAGGTAGACGGGCTCGAGAAAGACGGGCCGAAGCAGCGACGAGCGCTCGGCGAGACGTTCGGTGACGACGGCGCGAAGGCACTCGAAACCGATCGACGCGGCTTCTTCGTTGTAATCACTCGTCCAGAACGGTGGTGGTCTGAGTGAGCGCGCGTCGGGACGCGCGCGTTTGGTCGAGGCGGAGGCCGCCGCCGCGTCGCTCGCTCTGAGGTGCGCGTCGACGACGGCGGCGACGGCGGCTCGCCAATCGTCACCGATGGGTAAACCGGCGTTGAAGGCGACGTACATGTCGCAATCAGGCGGAGGTTTAAAGTCGTCGGGGAAGTATCCCGCGTGCGTGCAGACGGTCAGAGACGACGAAGACGAAGACGAAGACGACGCAAACGTCCAACTCCGCGTCTCGCTCTTTTGAGGCAACTCGGGACCGACCATGTCCACTACCACGTCCACGCACCCGTCGAGAAGGGTCAACACCGCGAACGTTCGCCATCGCGCGAGTTCAAACTCTGACGTCGCCCCGAGCGCGACGACGCGCGCCGCGCCCTTTTCTGGTTCCCGTTCGTCGCGAACGACGACGTAGTCCTCGTACACGCGTCTGAACGCGTCCACGACGCTCAGCGCCGGTCCGAACGCGTCGTCATACCGTACATCCGCGAACGCGTCGATCATCTCGTCCTCGTCGTCCTCGACGCTCGGTAATCCCGCGTCGCCGTATGCGCGCGTCAGACGCTCGACGGCGTCTCGGACGTCGTCGTCGTCGAGAGGACGCGCACCGCTCGACGACGCGTCCGTCGATGGACGACTCGCGCGAGCGAGCGAGGACGCGTTCGACGCGTACCTCGCGTATCGCGCGCACTGCGCCTCGTCGTGTCCACCGCGCGCGCGACACGAGGGCGCACAAAAAGCGACCGCGAGACATTTCGTGCACGGTTCGGGCGACGAGAGCGGTTGCGCGCACGCGAAGCACGCGGTCGGGCCGTCGAGCGATGCGCGAGACTCATCGTTGCGCTCGGCGCGCATCGAATCGATGACGCGACGCGTGCGCGCGCGTCTCACAGTGGGGCTCGCGGTGGGCGACGTAACTGTCTTCTTCGCGACGGCGACGACTGATTCGCGCGCACGCGAGACGACGGCGAACGAACGGACGAACGTCTACCTAGTACAAATGTATGCGTTTAACCATGACAATTCGAACGGGCTCGAAGATGACTAGACGATGCGTTCGAGCTCCTTGGCGTAGAGGAGCGTCTGATTAATCAACGAAGCGGACGGAATGTCCTTTGCGTTCGCCGGTTTGGCATCCTCGTTGAAAACCACGCTCCCGTCGGCGTCTAAAGGCCACTCTCTATCTCTGGCATACGCCTCGAAATCCTTCACGTTCGAGAACCCCAACAACTTGGCCGCGTCGGCCGCCAAGAGCGAAGCGTACGCGCTCTGCGCGCAGCTCGCAATCTCGTCTCTCACCGTGTCCATCAACATGGACATGAAGTACTCGTAGCTCGGATCCGGAAGCGCCGATTGACGCTGCGCGATCTTGTTGTACGCCCCTTCCATCAAGAATTGCTCCAGTTCTAAAACCGCCTGCACGCGCGCGTCCGCCAACGTCTCCCCCTCCGTCGTCTCCAACTCGGTGTGAAACTCCGCGATGCGGTTCTGCACCAACAATCTGAGCAAATTCAACCCCACGATCAACGATTCGTTATCCGACCGTTCGATCGGTTTCCCCTCCATTCGCTTGCACGCGTCATACGCCGCCTTGGCTTGCGCCGCGTGTCGCTCGAAGCCGTCCTCGTCCCGGGTCGCCGCGCTGATCATCACCCCGTGTTCCGCCGCCTCGCGCTGTAAACGCAACTGATCGCGCACGACGGCCTCCGTCGCGTCTTGACCGTGAAACGTCGTCGCCGCGTGCACCTTGAAATCGTCCAATCTCTCTAACGCGAGCGCGTGATCGTTCTTTGAGATCGCCTCGGTGACTTTTTGAATAATCTCTCGACCGACGCTCACGGACGAGGACGATCCGGTGGAGTGTCTCGTGCCCACCATGACGTCTGGAGTTCGTTCGTCTCGTTCGCGTCTCTCACGCGCGGGTCCACCTCGCGTCGACGCGCGACGCAGACTGACGATGCGATGGGAACGAGTGAATGGATTTCTTCCTTTGACTCGTCGCTCGGCGCCGAGACGACTGACGATGTTCGTGACGAAAAACGCGGGACATTGAAGAATATGAGTAATTAAACAGCGAGCTCGCGCGTGGAGTGATAGCTAAACAGTGCATCTCGTGAGACACGGACCGGACAGAGCCGAGGCGCGTGGATTCATCGACAGTGCTCCGGGACGAATCCCGGGGGAGGTTCAACGAAATTCTCTGGTAACTCTGTATGACCGACGTGAAACGGATTGCTCTGTCTCGTGCCCATGGATGAGAGCGTGTGGTTGACGTGCGAGTGCGACGCCTCGTCGGCGCGCACCGCCACGATCAAATCGCGCACCGTGGCGTCTTCGGGCATGCGCCAATATCTCTTGGCGAGTTTCGGCGCGGGTTGCGTCGCCCACACGCTCGCCGGTCCGCCGCCGTCGATGTCGTGTAACGCGTGCGTGTACGTGCGCACGGCCTCTTCTTCCAAGTACCCGACGAATCGATGACACGTGCGAGGACTGATGAGATACGACAAGAAGAATGCGTTGAAAAAGACCCCCTGCGCGCCGAGGACGGCGAGACGAAACGCGATGCCCGGCTCGCGAAGCTTTAAAAAGGTGAGCAAGTGCATGCGCTCGTTCTCTGCCTCTTCAAGCAAGGTGTGAATCCAGCCGTGATCGCGTTTGAGCGTGCGCAGAGACATCATGTGACGTAACATGGCGCCGACCATGCCGGGAACGCCCGCCACCGTCTCCAAAAAAATAAATCGTTGCAACCACCCCTCCGGCGTGAGCGACGTCTTGGGACTGTACCCGGTGATTTTATCGAACGACCACCTGGAAAACTGCACCAACCCGTACGCGATGTAATCGCGCACGTGTATCGGTTTACGATGCGCCGGTTTCACGTTTTCCACCTGTCTCAAATCGTACTGCGGGTGAAAGAGCATGTACGAGTCGTTTCTCCGCGCGCCCTGCGAGAGGTTCAATCCATCGTCCACCGTCGTCTCCGCGCGCGCCTCCGCCGCGGACGACGTCGTCTCGGACGTTTTCATCGCCCCCGCCGACGAATTCGTCGTCGACGACGCGAACGTGCGGACCCCCTCGACGCCTCGCCCCCGAGGGACCGTCGTCCCGATCGACGCGATCGGCGTCGCCGTCGCGCCGACGCGCGTCCACGCCGACGTCGACGCGACCGAACACGTCGGCGAGAACGCTCGCGACATTCCTCCTCGCGAGACGTCCTCCGCGCTCGCTCGCGCGAGCGTCCATCCCCTGCGCGCGCTCGAGAAGGCTAACCGCCCCATGATTTGATGTCCTCGCGCGCGCACCCTCACCCACCGAGACGACCCTCGAACGCGTCCGGCGAAGGTCCCGCGGCGCGCGAATCCGGTGCACCCGCGCGCACTATTTTACCCCGAGTCGACGCGCCTCACCGCGCGGTGGTGTGACGCGCGACGCCCGCGCGAGGGCGTCGACCGCCCCCATCGTCGGCACCCATGCACGCATTCGAGACATTCATCGCGCGGACGACGACGCTTCGAGACGTGACGTCCTGACACGACGACGTGACACACACAGCCATACATTCATCAATGTATGGGAATGTATACCTACCTGGGAAGGACAAATTTATTCGCGGGGTGGAGCGACGCATGCATCTCCTCGTCCCCGTTCGCGTCGTCGAACGGCGACGCGTCATGACGAAGGACGACGAACCGAAACCGTTCCTTCTCATCGCTCGGTGCCGGGCGAAGCCCGAGAACGTGGACGCGTACGTCGACGCCGCGCGCGTCGCCGATGAGGGCGTGCGCGCGTCCGAGCCCGGCATGTTACATCACACCTTCGTCCGCGACCCGGACGACGCGTGCGCGTTCGCGTGGAGCGAGGTGTACGCCGACGCGGACGCGTTGCTGTTTCATCTCGAGAACCCACCGTTGGTGGAGTTCGTGGCGCGACACGAGGCGCTCGGCGATCGGTTCTCGATCGAGGTGTATGGGACGTTGGATGCGGCGACCAAGGCAAAGTTTTCCGCCACCGGGTTCCCGATCAAGTATTTCGACCGCGCGCTCGGGTACAGTCGATTAGGGTAGGCGAGGAGAACCACCGTCCACGCCATCGGCGCGCTCGGCGGCGACGTCGCTCGAGCGTCGTAGCCGTGAGGGGATTCATTCACGTGGCGCCTCTCGTGTCGCTCGTCTCTTCCTTATTTTTAACATCTGTAATTCTGTAAGCTTATTTTACCATACAATACCGGACATTCCGGACACTTCGGACACTTGCCCGGGACGGGACGAAGGCGCGCGCGCGCGCGGAGATCGATCGACGGCACGCGACGGCGTGGGAACGACGAGGACGAGGACGATGCGATCGAGACGCGGACGCGAGCGGGCGTGGATGCGGTCGGTGGTGTCTTCGGTGACGTGCGCGCTCGCGGTGGTGGTGCTCGCGGCGACGACGGTGGAGGGACGGATCGCCCGTTACGAGGTGAATAAGGATGATAGGAGTTTGATTTTGATGCGAGAGCCGTTCGGGTTCGAGCGAGGGGGGACGATGGAGATCGCGCTGAGAGAACCGAGGGTGTATCTGCCGGAACACGCGCCGCCGTTGGATAAGACGCGGTTGGGGTTCGTGATCACCGAGGCGAGGGACGAGGGCGCGTTGGACGCGGCGTTGGAGGATGGCGCGTGCATCTTGGACGTCGATTTCGTCGATCAGGCGTTTACGTTCGCGGATATGGACGCGCAGAAGAAGAAGGGTGAGACGGAGGTGCATTCTTTCGAGTTTACGCGCGAGATCACCGTGCCGGGGGATTACATGCTGTTTTTCGCCAGTTGCGCGCCGCACACGGTGGTGAGCTTTGAGATTACGACGACATTCATGAACAAGGACGCGAAGGGACGCGCCGATTATTTGGGATCGGGCGAGAAGACTTTACCGAGCGTGTATTACATGTTTTTCTTGTTGGACACCGCGGCGTGCGCGGCGTGGGCGTTCGCGCTCGGTCGACGTCAGAGCGGCGTGCGCAAGATTCACTGGCTCATGTTGGCGCTCGTGTGCTCCAAGACGCTCTCCGTGCTCGCGCAGGCGGGTCGGTATCACATCACGCGATTGACTGGATCGTCCAGAGGATGGACCGCGGCGTATTACATCTTCACCATCTGTCGATCGATGTTGCTGTTCAGCGTCATCGCGCTCGTCGGCATGGGTTGGAGCTTTTTAAAACCGTTTTTACACCAGCGCGAGAAAAATTTGCTCATGGCTGTCATTCCGCTGCAAGTGATGGCGAACATCGCCACCATCGTCATCGGCCAGGAGGGTCCCGCCGATCAGGGTTGGTTCGCGTGGCAGAATATGTTCATCGTCATCGATATCATCTGTTGTTGCGCGGTGCTCGTGCCAGTCGTCTGGAGCATCAAGCACCTGCGCGACTCGAGCGACGGGAGCGAGAAGAAGACGAGAAATTTAGAAAAACTCATCCTGTTCCGACACTTTTACGTCATGACCGTGGCGTACATTTACTTCACGCGGATCATCGTCTATTTGCTTCGATCCACCGTCGAGTACAAGTACAGATGGACGTCGGCGTTTTTCAACGAAACCGCCACGTTGGCGTATTACATCGCCACGGGGTACATGTTCCGTCCCGAGGAGCAAAACATGTACTTTCACCTCAAGCAGGACGAGGACGAGGACGGGGTGGAGATGAGCGATCGCGCCTCGTGGACGACCCAAGCCTCTGCGGGCGACGTGTAGTAGTCATTTGAAATACGGAAAACGAGTGAGTAGAATAATACGCGAGAAGACGCGCCGAGACGAAAGATTCGGCGGATTCGATTCGACTACTAGAATTAGATACACTAACTACAAGGTTGGATTCTACTCAAACTTGCGCACGTTGGCCATCTCGTCCAACATCGTCTGAATTTTCTCCTCCGTCAACTCGCGATCTTCCTGTTCCAAGCTCGGGATCAGCGTCTTCGCCTCGTCCCAATCTTGCGGCGTGAGGTTGGAGATCACCGCGCCTTCGAAATCGTGCAACCCCGCGTCGACGTGTAAATTTCTGATGGCGCTCGTCGCAACGTCCGTGATGTTCCCACTGAATCTCTGCACGTACGCCAGCGTCTTCTCGAACACTCTCGTGCGCGTCGTCGACGTCTCCTCCGCCTTTTCCCGGTCGTCGTCCCGCTTGGATTCGATGACGATCTTCACCTCTGCCAGCGACAGGCAGTTCGCCTCGTTAAAATCGGGACCGAGTCGAAGCTCGCTCGCGTCCTCTTCGTCCACCGCCGACTTTCGTCCGACGCACGCCGCCGCGGACATCGTCGCGAGAGGTCGGGGAATGACGCGCGCGCGCGTGTCGATTCCACTTAGGGTTGGCCGAGCGCCGAGACGCGCGCGGCGCATCGTTACGTGTTACAACTGCTACTACTAGTACTGCTACGCTACGCACACGCGGAGAGATGTGAAAATAGGGAACCATCTCGTCCGTGTGTGTCTAGTACACGTCCTTAGCGGCGGAGCGCGCGCACTTTCTCAATTTTTTTCTATCCGCCTTGACGCCTCGACGCTCGGCGTGGGACAGCGCGCGGTCCAGCGCTCTCTTCTTGCGCTTGGCGATCGCCTTTCGAATCGTCGGCGTCTTTTTCTCTCTGACGATATCGGAGGAAAATGTCGTCGTCGTCGTCGTCGTCGCCTCGTCCTCGGTCGCGCGAGATTCGGTCGCGAACGTCGGTGCGAACGCGGTGAGACCGGTGAGCGGCGGCGCCGAATCCACGGGACCGGATGTGCCGTCCATGGCGACGTCGTCGCCGCGCGCGGCGAGTTTGAGCGCGCGAAGACGCTCTTTCCGACGTTTACCTTTCGCCATCGTCGCGGTCGGTCGCGCGGAGAGGGGACGTCGAGTGAGGAGGCCGGGGACAGAGAGAGAGTCTGTCTGACACTGCGCGCTTCACGCGTCGTCTCGGTCGACTATTTCTAAGAATCGTTCGACGCTCGCGGCGTCGTTCGGACCGATGAAGGCGCGCGCGATCTCGCTCAGGTTTTCATGATTGTGCGCGAACGGACCGGTCGTCGCGCCGGCGTCGTTCCTCGCGACGATGCCCTCGGACGCGGGCCAGTCGCACCGAAGCGGATCGCAACACGGCGGCTCCACTTCGTATTGGCGGGACAGTTGAGACAAAACAATCTTGAGCGCGCCCTCGAAACCGTGATCGAGGAGAAGTGTCGCGCGTTCTCTCAGCACTGTCGCGCCCTCGTCTCCGACCGAGGCGGCGAGCGCATCGTGTTTGCCCGCAGCCGCCTCGCGGAGAAACGCGGCGAATCGAGGCGGGAAATTCCTACCGATGACGCCGCCTTTCACCCAACACCTATAATCTAAGATCGCGCCCACCGTGCGCGGGTACCCCTTCACCGCCTTGACGCACGCCCTCGTGGGCTCACTCGCGGGTCCTCCGTCGCACTTCTCCGTCTTGGTCACCTCCTCGGAGACGTATCCGCCGAGAAAATACCAGTGGTGGTGCGTGCCAGGAATGGACACGGCGCTCAACGAGGATGACGATTCGAGCACGTCGGCGTTATCTATCAGAGTGAGCGTCCCGTCCCGCGTCACGAAGGCGTTGTACACGTTTCTATCCGAGTTTCCGAGCGTGAAATCCAACAGCGTCATCGCCGCGATGTCTTCGCGCGAAACCTTCGTCACGACGTCGTACAACTGTCGCGTGACGATATTCTTTGGATTTTCCGACGGCGACGCGTCGTCCGTGAGTTCATCCAGAGATTTCCCTCGCGCGAACTCCATCACCAACGCTTTCACGCGCTGCGTCCTCCCTCTCGACAGCGCATCGTTCGGCGTCTCGAACGTCGCCTCTCGCACCGCCTCGACGCGCGGCGTCAACGCGCCGAACCCAGTCGAGGCGATCAACGCGTGCGCGGCGACGACCCGTTCGGGTTCTCGGCTCGTCGCATCATCACACGTCGTCTCCACCGCATCCCCGTCCTCGCGCTGTCTGTACCCTCCTCTCACGCCGCACCACACCTTAAAAACCGCGGGGACGCCGCGCGCGTCATCCATCCCTCGAAGCACCAAGACGTTCGATTTCCCCGGATATCTCCCGCGTCTCGCCCCCGCGTTCACTCGACGCACGTCGCTGAACGATCGAATCGACGACGACGACGACGACGACGAGCCCGCGATCGAGGATACGGACGCGTCGGTGCGACACGTCGCGCACGCGCGCGTCCCTCGTCGTCGATAACCGTCATCGCGATGGGCGTCATCGTCACCGTTCGTCGTCGTCGTCGCGCGCGAGCGCGACGCGAAGGCGACGAGGAGCGCGCACGCGAGACCGACGACGACGATGCCTCGTCGGCGTCGACGCGAGACGGACGACGAGGTCGTTCGAACCAACATGGACGACGAGTGCGGATGAGGAGTGAAACACACGAGACGCCATCCATTCGCGCGGGAGACGGGAGACGGGAGACGCGGGCGCGGGGGAGGTGCCCGGGATGGGGGCGACGCGCGTGAGGGGACGCGCTCTCGTCGAGGACGCGTCGGCGTCGACGTCGCGGTCGGCGTGGACGACGGCGGTGAGGAGGAGGACGGCGCCGATGATTCTGATGATGACGGTGATGCGCGCGATGTCGACGCGAACGTACGCGCGGGGGAGCGGACGCGGACGCGGACGCGAGGGCGACGACGCGAATCACGCGCATTACGACGACGATGAATCGTACGAGGCGATGTTATCCATGGACGATGGGTACGGGTCCGGGGTGCTGGCGGAGGAGCAGGCGGCGCAATCGGCGGGGAAGGCGGAGACGGAGGCGGAGAAAAAGGCGAGGATCGCGGCCGAGTTGGAGGCGAGAGGGGTGCTCGTGGGCGATCGCGTGCGCGTGGACGTGCGCGTGGGGGCGCCTTTACCGGAACGTTCGAACAAGGCGTCGACGAGCGGCGTCGGCGGCGTCGGCGGCGTCGGCGGCGGTGGCGGCGGAGCCGACGCGACGAGCGAACGATCGAGCTCGAAAAAGCGATGGTTGACGCGACCGGTGTATGGATACGCGTGCGTCGTGCGCAACGAACGCGTCGGGGTGAAGAGGACGGGGTTGATGGACACGAACGAGTCGTTTCCAACCTACCCGAAATCGTGGGTCACCGCGCTCGACGTTGGAGAGATGTGGGAGATTTGCACCGGACCTCGGAACCTCGCGGGCGCGAGCGATTTCGACATGTACGAATATAAAAAGGCGAGCGGTGAGCTCGACGACGACGACGAGGAGGAGGAATCGCCGCCTGGATCGATGACTTGACGTCTCGATTCTTGACGCGCGCGTAGAGAAACGTAGACATTCATTCATTCCATTCACCATTCCGCGCGTCAATCGCGGTTGTCTCGCGAGATGTGACTCAAAAACGACAAAAACGTGTCCCACGAGCGCGATTCACCTCACCTCGACGCGACACGAAAACAAATCAACTCGATTTGTACACCAACAAGTGTCCAAGTGGTGTGTTAATTGAGCAAGGACATCCGATACATACTGTGGCAGAAAATAGACTATCAAAAAAGTGATCCTGCCGGGATTCGAGCCCGGGTCGCCACGGTATTGTTCTACCAATGCATACGAAATAAATCATACACACGCGCATCGCAACGCTATCCACAACGTGGAGTACTAACCAACTATACTACAGAATCTTCGTCCACTTACCGTCCGTCGGCGTGTATCGCGCAGACTGATAGGCTTCGGAGGCACATATACCGAGTGGAGCACAATTCATGGGCCTCACCACGCGCACACGTGATTTCGCGCGACTTATGGGCGGGTCTCAGATCGGGGGCGACGAGACGTCGTCGCGGTGGACGCGCATGGATGGGGTGGTTGGTGGTTGCGCGAGACGTCGCCGATTGGCGTCGTCTCGCGACGCGGACGATCATGTCGGGAGGTGACGCCGACGAGAAGAGACGAGCGACGATTCATAAGGCGCGCCCGCGCGCGGGCGAACCGAGGCGCGCGCTCGTCACAGGGGGCGCGGGATTCGTC
>CEVL01156634.1_pt1 | contig 13634 bp, 10 predicted proteins | sample 427051 | NCBI WGS metagenome assembly CEVL01 (sample SAMEA2623673, study PRJEB7988) | marine metagenome | biome: marine biome (ENVO:00000447); feature: surface water layer (ENVO:00002042); material: "saline water (ENVO:00002010), including plankton (ENVO:xxxxxxxx)" | depth 5 m
AAAAAAAACACAGCAGTTCACTCCTCACGCTTACCTAATGGGGTCCACAGAACTTCTTTCTCCCCAGTCACTAAGGCAATCCATCTAGAGAGGACGAATAGCCAGTCTGAGAGCCGATTGAGGTAAACAATGACCTCATCTCTAACTGAGCCTTCTCCCTCCTCTTCTCTCAGTGAACAGGCATGTCTCTCGGCTCTACGTGCAACGGTTCTAGCGATGTGCAGAGTAGCAACCGGAGGAGATCCGGTCGGCATGATGAATGACTCCAATGGCTCAGTATCCTCTATCCACGAGTCCATCTCGCTGACCAGTCTTTCACACTCGTCTGTGCCAATTAGAGACATCTGTTCAGGAAGTCCTTCTGGGGGACAGGAACACTCAGCACCGACATCGAACAACTCTTGCTGAACACGACCCAAGACATCTTCAGCCATTGTGTGAGCGTATGCCCAACGAGGCTGCATTTCTCTAATCTCTGGGATTGGAAAACGATTCAACTCCATTCGGACCATTCCGATTTGCGAGTTCACTTCATCGATAGTACCGTAGAGCCGGACACGAGGATGCTGCTTACCGACCTTGCTACCGTCAAGCATGTGAGTCTCTCCACCATCTCCTACTCCGGTATGGACTCTATTGATGCGGACCATGCACCCGCGACCGGGTCACTTCCTATCAATCGTGCCGCGATGCAACAGGATCGATATTCCTCAACGCTTCCTCGATTGCCTCAGTCCAAGACCCGTCTATTGAGTCCCATCCGCCCTCTCTCTCCAACTCTGCTAGATGTCCTCTCTCGGCTTCGGAGTCGCCTGTGTGGCGGTGGATAAGGACCAGCGCGGCATGACTCATTGCGTTGATCCACGGGTCTTCCATGTCCCATGATCTCTCAAAGTGAGAAATTGCCCCTCTTGGGCCATGAATCAAGCCACGGTGAATCTGCCTGAGCCCTGATTTGGACCAGGAAACTCCCTTTATCCCAACTACCAAACCTCTGAACGCTAGGTAGATTTCTAGAGCCACTAAGATAGATGCAACGATGAATGACCCAATCTGCTCCGGCTGCGCCATCTCATCCCATCTTCCGACCATCATGTTGATTGCCCCGATGCAAAGAAGCAGCCCGCTGAAAGGAGCCACAATCACATCTCTATCAGTAAGAGACATCTGAACTACTCCATAGATTACCCCTAGTCCTCCAACACCAGTAGCTAGCAGTGGCGGGATTGACTCACCAACTCCTCTTGGCGCTGTATCGGATAGCAAAATTAGAGCGGCAAGCGTCAGTAATAACCATCCGAATCTAGCACTAATTTCAGGGAACGGCTGGTGTTGCGAATAGTAGTGAACGGCTATGCCCATTAGGGCAAAAAGAGAAACCCAAAACAACACTATTCTTCCTCCGAATAATCTCTCCAACCTGGGTTCCAGAAACTCTCATTGTCGAGCCAGGCCAACCACTGTTCCTCCTCTGATTCGAGTAACCGCTCAGATCTTCGTTGCAGTCCCTCAAATAAGGCCACATCGATCTCTCCTTTTTCATGGGCAGCCAACCACTCATTTTGGATGTCACTTACTGCTTGGTGCCCTGCAACATGATCATCATAATGGCGCTCACAGACCTCTCTTAGATCCTGAATCCACATTCTTGTTCCTCTAAGATGAGGCTCTTCATCGAGAACCTTAGACTTACGTTTGAATGGCCACCAACTCATTGCTCCCGTCTGCCCCTCAAGTCGCCTCTATTGATGCTTTGCGAATCGCTAAGTTGCGAACCTCCTCGGGTCATTCATGGGCAGAGTAGTGGTACATCTCTACGGTTCCTCAAAGAATAAAGCATTCAAGTCCGCCATTAGCGACTACTCAAATCGCCTTTCTCCTTCAGGCGTGACCTTGGTTGAGCATAGCGATAAGACCACTTCAGAGGAATACCTCAAGCGAGTCTCAAGACAAGCAGGAGAGGCCCAACTTACTTTGTTAATGGAAGCCGGAGAAGAGATGGACAGTGTAGATTTCAGCAAGTCATTTGCTAAGTGGAGAATTGCTCGAACCGACACCCATCTTGTAGTCGGACCTCCAGATGGTTTTGGACAGATTGCAAGTGAGTATCAGGCTCTATCATTGAGCAAGATGACTATGCAGCATGAACTAGCTGCGGTGGTACTTTTGGAACAGTTGTACCGAGCCGCCGCCCTGAATGAAGGAAAACCATACCATCGAGTCTGACCAAACAATCGAGTCACGCATATGATACCGATGAAGGCCCCATGATACGCTCGCGCGCATGCGAGGGGTTCTGTTGATAAGCAACACGAATCTCAGAAATTACTTCGGGGGCCTTCAGATGGAAGAAGAAATGACAAGAGTAGAACAGAGAAAGAGCAGGAATACTGCAATTGCAATGGTAGCGCTGATGCTACTAAGCTCGCAAATGTACAGTTTTCAGAACTTTGAGCAGGACGACCCTGAGGAATCGGTCTGGGGGCCGGTTGCTCAGAGGACTGCATATCAACAGATGAATCAGGCAGCAGGCCCAGTTGCTGGCGAAGGACAGAACCAACCAGCCGCCTCATTCGATTACTCTCAAGTTGCTTTCACAGACCTGATGTATAACGACCCCGCTTCCGTTTATGGTTGGGTTTCTGACCCCGCAGCCCTTGCCCTAGACCCCGGGTACGGATTCTTCCTTGAGGAGACCAAGACAGAAGACCATGACAACGATGGAATCGATGATCTAAACGATCTTGATGATGACAACGACGGCATCGTCGATTTGATTGAGAGATTTGATGGATGCTACGGCACTGATCCATTTGACCATGACAACGACGGAATCCTCGATGAATTTGATTGGGATGACGACAACGATGGAATCTTAGAGGGACCAATCGACTATTCTCAAGGTGCAGACCCGAAAAATGTCAGCGCAGATAGGTATGTTATCCCATCCACCGTTCACCCATGGACCGGAACTCCAGTAGGCGTTGGTTACCGAGTTGACCAGAATCCGATGGACCACGACAACGACGGAATTACCGATGATGATACCGACGGCACAGGACCTGGTTCATACGACGAGGACGACGACAACGACGGCCGAATTGACCAATTCAAGTGGCCATGTGACTTCGATGGAGATGGTCTACAGGACTACTTCGATCTTGATGATGACAACGATGGGGTCACCGATTTGTGGGATGAGCACCCATGGGACTCTTCTCAATCAGCAAACATCACTGCAACCGCCTCTCTTTGGTCCGGCCCTGTTGAGTGGACCGCTGGAGCCACAACTCACAACATCATCATCGCTAGCAGTGGATACTCTCCCGATACTCTCACAATAGATGCTGGGGATACTGTGGTGTGGACAAATACCGATACCACAGATCACACCGCTACTGATAGTGATGGAGGATTCGACAGCTTCCCAATTACTCCAGGTGGTACATTCTCATTCACTTTCACCACCGCTGGGACATACAACTACTCATGCTTGTTCCAACAATTCTCAGGACAAATCGTTGTAGAGTCAACCGGCTCCAATGCTTCTCCGTACTCACAATTCGTAGGAGGAGTCGACTATGTGGAGCGCGAGTCTGTATGGCACCCCAGGAATCAAACCTTCACCGAAATCTATGATGGCGACCTTGACGGTGACGGCATCCCAAACTTCTTGGATCCTGACAATGATAACGACGGAAGCCCTGACTCATCAGATACCGACGATGATAACGACGGCCTGTTGGACATGTACGATGTCGACGATGATAACGATGGTATTCCTGATACATGTCATCAAATAGATACTAATGGTGATGGTAATGGAGACTATCCGGTTGCATCCACGGAGATTCAAGTTCCGGGTATCGATTGTGAGTTGGATTATGATAGAGATCTAGACGATGACAGGTATCGACCTATTGACCAGGATTACGACTTGGTTTGGGACTGGTTAGATCCCGACATGGGCGGTACTCCGGTTCCGGACAACCCATTGGGTGGACCATCCATTGATCCGAACGACTTCCCATTTGATTTGGACAATGATGGCATTGAGAATGAAGAAGACCCATTCATGATGTCAACCAATGATGAGGTACAGGCTTGGAATTGTCCAAGCCTAGCCAATCCCAATCCCGTCAACTCGGACGAGAACTGTGTTCTGATGCGAAAGTCGTACACTGGAAACAATGACTGGGACGGAGATGGAATCAACAACTGGGAAGATGTCGATGACGATAACGACGGTATTCTGGACTGGCTCGACATTGACGACAACTGCGATCTCGATGACGATAATGACCTGCACATGCTCAACGGCTCGTTGTTCCGCGATGACGGCCCTAACAGCTTAGATACTGACATCGATGGAGACGGTCTTTCCAATGACTTCGATTGGGATGACGACAACGATGGTATCTCTGATTATTACGATCCTGATGACGGAAACTGTGGTATCGTAGACTCTGATCAGACCGATCCATTCAGTGGCTGGTCGTCCTATTCACATAGCGATGGAGATCCTATTGATGGTTCAGACGATGGGGCGATTTACTCCGCTGATTTGGGCCACCCAATGTATTGGAATATGACATGGATGTTCAACCCGTTCAGCCTAGACAACAACTTCGTCTTGGATTACAATGGCTACTCCAATGTCAATGGAACGCTAATCAATGGCAAGGTCCCTGAGATGTACTGGCATGTCATAATGAAGTGGAGTCCATACAATGGTGACAACTACTTTGACATTGACATCGATGGAGACTCTCTGATTAACGGAATTGATACTGATCAAGACGGCGACGGCTTACCTGATTGGTGGGACCAAGACGAGGGTAACGACGGAGTACTCGATGTCGATGACATCAAGATGGGCGGTACATTTGACGACGGCACTTGTGGTGCTACCTTAATTTGGGCAATTCTTGCTGGCCAAGCAGCAGATCACGCTTGTGGATTAGCCTATGCTTGGTTGTACGGATATCCATTACAAAGTGCTACACAGACACAGCAAACAATCTACACTTCTCCATATAGTACTAGGCCTGACCCCGAGTTTGACCAAGGACCGTACAACGGCAGCAATTCACAGGGCCAGTGGACCTGCAACAAGAACTGTTTCTGGTTTGACTTCTTTGGCAATCAGGATGTAGGACCCAGTTCTGCAGTCAGTTACAATCAGATTAAGGATAATCGTGACCTATGGATTGCTTATGTTGGTGTCAATAATGGCCTATTCCAGTGGAATTCGGATGGCAATGCCAACATGTTCCCTGATGAGGTTGCGGACTTGCTAAACAACGATGTTGACCCCGACGATGATTGTGGTGCACCTATCGCTGGAAACATGAATCCACAGTGTATGTTCAATGATACTGCAGATCTCGATGATGACTTCGATGCAGTCTACGATCATTGGGATATAGACGACGATAACGACGGTATCTGGGACTACTTCGAAGTCGACAGTAATGACGACTGGGATGACGATGCAAATACCGAAACACCGGGCTCATTCTTTATGGGTACTAACTGTGACGATAACGACGATGACGGAACCGATACCGACCCAGATGACGACGGTTGGTTCCAAGCTGTCTGGGACAAGGGTGTATTGGGCCAAGGACTACTCCATCCAAAGTACTACGATGTTGACAATGACAACGACGGAATCCCCGATGGCGAAGATCCAGATGACGACAACAACGGATTATTGGATGTAGATCAAGAACTCCTGTGCTTCGTCGGCGAAGAACAATCACCATGGGATCACGATAACGATGGTATTCTAGATTGGGCCGACAATGACTGGGATGCCGACGGTCTAGTGAATACTCTAGAGCTAGCAACCGCTACTCCGTGGATTTCAGCATGGGATCACGACAATGATGGCCTGAGGGATGACATCGACGACGATGATGATGCAGATGGGATGAAGGACGAGGACGAAGTCATGCTTTGGCCTTCAAGATTCGATTCCGAGAGCACTAATCCATGGGATCACGATGACTTTGGAAACGGTTCAGGGATAGCGAATCCTTCGGACCCGAACACCGGGCCAGATGCGATTGATCAGGATGACGATACTGATGGTAGGACTGATTTGGATTGGGATCATTTGGAAGAAGGTTGGACTTCAGATAACTGTACTAATGGAGCCGAGTCTAGCGATTGGGACCATGACAACGACTGTATCCCCGATGAGGACGACAAGATTCCAACCAGAATCTCGATGACAGTTCCTCCAGTACTCTGGTTAGATAGCAGATTCCCAGCCAAGTTCAATGGCACAGTGAATTGGCTCGATCCAGTTCAGGGCATGTTCATGCCTGCACCAAATCTTCCTGTTCAGGTTCACATTGAATGGACTAGAAACGGAACTTCAGCCATTGAGACCATCGATGTACTTACTGACAATGATGGCGACTTCATCGTAGGACAGTTCCTTTTCCCAGAAGATATTCATGTAGGAGACAATACAACTTATGTCGTCTATGCAGAAGTAACTGAGATGTTTATCCATGACGGTTCAACAACCGAACCTGTACCCGTTGAAGTTCGTGCGAACACCACAATCGATTATGTCGCTTGGACATACTTCCGTAGCGATGAGCAACCTCTGTTTGTTGACTACAAGGTCCACTATACAGCGGACTGGGAGCGCGGTATTTTCGGCAACAGACTATCTCACGCACCTGTCTCATTCACCGTTAGTGGCGGAATCTTTGGCAATACAACTCATCCAACAGTATTCGATGGCTATGGCTATGGATATAGAGCCGACTCCGGCGGATGGATTTCGCTTACATTCGTCCAGACCAGCGGAATACAAGGAGTATGGAAGCAGGTACAATGGAACTCTACTATGGATAATGGACCAGGAAAGGTGCCGGGTGGTTACGAAGAGATTGTTTGGAATAACTTCTCAAAGACCCACAATGTAGTAGGACGATACAACTACACTAACACCAGTCTACCTATTGGCGATTATGCGTTTGTTGGTTATGCAAGACCAGATCTTGGTGCTGAATGGCCTTGGCCTTTCCTAGAGGGTTCCGAGACCGACAGCTTCGCCATCAGATCGATGCATAGAATGTATGTCGAGGCCGAAATTATCTCGCCATCTATACGGCCAGTATATTTCTGGGACTCTACCCAGTTCACTGGGTCCTCATTCGGAGCATGGAGAGCACTATTCCATGGTCCATCTTTGGTGAATGCGGGAATTGCATACTCAGATGCAAGTCTGGGCAAGCCATATCCAATGCTTTGGGACGGTACACCAGAAGGATTGACAGGACAGGCTGCAACACTCAGACCATTCCTGTCTTCGAATGGAACCCATTGGTTCATTGCAATGCAGAACGGAGGAGACTTCAATGTCCCTCCATGTGGACCAGTTGACCCACTCGACCCTGATAGCGCTGTGCGTTGTGAAATTGTGCCAGAGATGTTTACCGGAGAGACTCTACGAGTAATTGGTACAGTGTGGAACCGTACCATGACACCATGGCCATTCGATCCAATGGCCCTACAGGTCGACATAGACCGTAACGGTGTATTCGCAGGCTCTCAGGAGACCGGTTATGCACGCGTGCCTCAGATGATTAATGGAGAAGCAACATTTGACTACAACTGGACATGGTACTCTCAGTACTCGGCTGGTGTATTCGGTATCCGAGCTGATTTCACCAATTCGAATTACTACTTCACTGGAAATCAGACTTCTGTACTCGCTCCAACAGGTGCTTATGTCAATGTCTCAGTAATCGGTACGACAGATTTCCAGTTGAACAACATTCCACGGCTCTACCGTGGTCAGAACGCCACAATCGAGGCAAGACTGATTGACAACGCATACCAACCTGTCAGAGATGCACCAATCAACTTCACATGGTCGGCAGATGGCACGAATAGTGTAGTCGTCACAGATCAAAACGGTGTATTCACTGTCAACCTGACCATAGACGAGCAGCACGAATTAGGCAATTTCACCCTGAGTTATGCGTATCCTGGAGACCCAATACGGCAATCAAGCGCATCCGAGATTAATCTCTGGGTTGTATCTAGAACACTAATCTCCCTCCAGAGCGCTACTTCAGGAGCTATGAGCAGTGGCGACATATGGGAAGTTTCTGCCCAAGTCACCGACGACAATAGGACTCCAGACCCGACTCTGTTCGACTCCGGACAGGCTTTGGATGGCTGCGGTGAGAACGGCGGAGAAGTCCTGATAATCTTCGAAGGTACTGACTTCGAGGATCGAACCCACAGGCAGATTGTCGAGACTACATGCCCCAGTGCCGGCTCAATCTATCACCAGATTTCTCTTGACCCTCAACTATTGAGAGACGACCCAAACTCCTTCTTACCTGATGGATTTGGACCAGTAAATGTGATTATCAGATTCGGCGAAAATCTACCTAACGAGGGCTGTGAACCGATCGATGAGGAAATGCTCAGGACTTCAGGTGCATGGGATCCATGTGCACAGATTCTCAACAGCGAGCACTTCCGCAAGGTGCTACAGTTCAACACACAAGGCTTCTATCTAGTAGGTCGAACAAGCCTCGCTGTTGACGATCAGATTGTATACACATCAGAGATTGACCAGACCACAGGTCAACCGATAGACAAACCGATGACCGTCACAGGACAGCTCCTTGACGAATTAGGCAGCAACCTATCATTCAGGCCAATCCGTGTCGAGTATCAGATGCTGAACATGGATGCAGGAAGTCAGGTATGTATTCCAGGAACCACCGATGCTGACGGCTTCTTCGAGATTATCTGCCCCCTTACTGGGGTAGAGGCCGGTCAAGCGATGGTTACCGTGTCATACGATCCCTATGAGAGCATGGATAACTGGAGATATAGGCCTACAAATATCACCAAGATATTCCCTGTATTCTCTAACTCGACCATGCTGATTCAGGAAGTTGGACCATTCAGGACCGATGTTGATTCCTACACATTCGCTAACGGCTCGGTTTTCCCCGTGCTGTATCTGAAGGAATCATTCCATCTTGAGGCCATGCTCACTCAAACCAACGGCAACCCGATTGGCGGAAAGTGTCTGAACATCTATCTTGATCCAGAGACCAATACCAGACCAGTAGCTACCGCTACCACACTGGACGGGACAGGAGAAATTGACTGGTTCTCAGGTGATCCTGAGGATAACCCTAGCCGAAGAGGGGTTGAGCCCAATGGCGACCAACTGGAAGGATTCAGAACTATCAGAGTGGCCTATGAGCCCGACATAGAACTCCCAGGAGGATGTCGGGCCGAGACCACCCCTGTGGTTAATGGTTCATTCATGGATGTCGAGGTTCTGGTCAGAAGCAGAGTAGATATTCTTCTGAAAGATCATTGGTCAAACTCTGCTGGTTACCAACCCGGTGACGAGATTACAGGAGCCGTGACCATTCTTCGCGACCGCCTAGATCTCTCTGTGGAAGGGCAGACCGTAGTGTTCACTTTCCAGTATTGGAACGGTTCAAATTCTGGTGGTTGGATTACTGGATTCCCACCAGAGTACGCTGTAACCAATGAACAAGGTACGGCTAACTTCTCTTTCATCTACGAAGGAGAGAACATCCCCGGTGAATTGCCGTGTGGCGACACTCAATCTGCGCCATGTGCAGTTGATGGCAGATGGAGAGTATTGGTGCACTTCCTTGATACACAATTCTTTGTTGAAGAGTTCCTGAATAGCACTCCGATGATATTCCTCGGCGAAGAACCGGTGAGCGAGCAGACCAGCTTCTTCACCGCCAGAGTGACCGTTGTGCTACTAATAGCCCTGTCATTCGCTCTTCTGATTGGTGCAATCATGTATCGCAACTACGCCGAGCGCCGACGTATTGAGGTGATTCGTGGAATCCTGACGGACTCGCTAATGTCGCTGAAGGCTTCCAACGACTACATCCAAACCATCTTCAACTGCTACAAGGATCTAGTCCGCTTCTTCAGAAGCAGAGGTGCAATGAAGAAGGTCTACGAGACCACCAGAGAGTTTGAGGATGCAATCAATGCCATGCTTGGTGGAATAGCTCCACCAGAGGATTTAGACGAGTTCTTCTCAATCTTCGAGGAGGCTCGCTACTCCGACCACGAAATTGGCGCTGACCAGCGTGATAGAGCAATCGCCACCCTACAGTCGATTGTCAACCATCTGACTGCATCTCTGGGTGATTCGATGTTAAGCAGGTCCTCAGTCAATGAGGGAGGCCTATACGGCTCTGTAACCAAGGCTGGACAGTTTGTGGATTCAGAGGGAGAGACCAGACTAGCCGGTACTGATGAGGACAGCCAGAACGATGGTTTCCGAATCTGATTTGGGCCTTAATTAGGCCTGACTGGACTGCAGCGCAGCTTTTCACCCCTTTGGGGTGTCCCGCAGCATTCATAACACGGACTCAGGTGGCCGCGGTACCCGAGAACGTCGAGGGAGTCATATGAGTAAGAACATGAGAAAGACCAACCAATCCCTAGTCAGCCTAATTGGCGACTTGAAGGATCAGAGCAGGTCATCCGGTTCAGCGCTGTGGCGAGACGTTGCTGTCAGGCTTGAGAGAAGCCGCAGCAATTGGGCAGAACCGAACCTTAGCCGCTTGTCGAGGCATGCCGCAGACGAGGAAACTATCCTTGTCCCTGGCAAACTCTTGGGCAGCGGAGAGGTCTCGGGTAAGCCGAGCGTCGCCGCATACAGTGTAAGTGCCGGAGCCCGCTCGAAGATAGAAGAAGCCGGAGGTCGAGTAATGACCATCCGAGAACTAATGAAAGAGAACCCAAATGGAAAGGGGGTGCGGATACTTGGATGAAGCAGGAACACTAGTTTACGATGCAAGAGACAAGATTCTTGGCCGCCTCGCCAGCCATGTAGCCAAGCAGCTGATTTCAGCCCGCAAGGAAGGCCGTGAGCAGAGGGTGATTATCTATAACGCAGAGCACGCTGTCGTATCTGGTCCTAGGACACAGGTACTATCTAGATACGATAAGAAGTACAAACTCAACCACGCTAGAAAGGGACCGTTTTTCCCGCGTATGCCAGATCAGATTCTGAAGCGAACCGTCCGAGGTATGCTACCTTACCAGAAGAACAGCAGCGGTAGAGGGGCACTGCGTGATTTACGAGTATTAATTGGACAACCAACCAATATCTCAGAAGACGAGCTACCTGACGATCATGCATGGGGCGACACCGATTCAATCGACCGCCCACTGCCTTTGAGATTCGTACGCTTGGGTGAGATAAGCTCATCACTGGGTGCCGATGCATCTCGATGGGGGAGTGAGTGATTATGCCACGCAAGTCCAAGCGTAAGACGGCAGTCAATACCAGTGGTAAGCGTAAGACTGCAATTGCACGCGCCACCGTCCGTAAGGGCAACGGGCGCGTCAGGGTCAACAGCAAACCAATCCACATCATGGAGCCCGAACTAGCAAGGCGTAAGGCGCTAGAACCAATTCAGATTGCCGAGGCAATGAATCGTCTTGCAGACGCCGATGTCATCGTCGATGTCCAAGGCGGAGGCCAGATGGGACAAGTAGATGCAATTCGCACAGCAATCGCACGCGGCCTAGTGAAGTGGAATGGTGGTGCTGAGGGAGATGATGAGGAACTCCGTGACGAATTCATCAGATTTGACCGTAGCCTGCTGGTAAATGATCCACGAAGAAAGGAACCCAAGCATCAAATGGGGCGTGGCGCTCGCAAGAAGTGGCAAAAGTCGTACAGGTGATTACATGTTGATACCAGTAAGATGTTGGAGTTGTGGAAAGGTAATTGCACATGTCTATGATCAATACAAGGAAGCCGTGGAATCTGGTGAAGATGCATCCAAAGTTCTAGACGATCTCGGTATGGAGAAGTATTGCTGCAGAAGGATGTTTGTAGGCCATGTCGACCTAGTCGACGAGATCGCACCTTTCAGCATCGCCAGAGAAGTCTGAGAGTCTACAAGGTCACTATTACTCTACTAGAGATGGCTCAATTGCAACAATTGTTGCAATATTTGACATCAACCAACAAGATGCAGCCCCTAGTTGTAACCAATCGCCCGTTGAAGCGATACCATATGTGAAGACACTAATTATCCAGCAAAGACTGGCCAATGTTTGACCTAACCATTCAATACTCAACATTTTTTCAAGACGGGTTCGTGTATGGATCGTAAACATTTTTTCATCATCCTATATTCAATTGATATTGTTCAACAAGTCAAGCATTCTTGACCACAGCAAGATAAGTCATCAAGATACATCCCCCATCCTCTATACGCTTCTACGAACTCATCCGTATCATAGCCTAGTGTAGAGGCGATTGCTTGTGCGACAATAGCAAAACGCTGGCGATACTTGAAGATGAAACAGAAAATGTGACCATCATGTCTCACAGAAGGCCCACAAAGAAACAAACCAGGCATTATTGTCGATTCATCATTTTCTGTAATTAGAGGAAAACCATCTTCTCTTTCTTCAAATAGATGAGAAATAAACCTATGACTACCCTCAAATCCTCCGGCAAATAGTGGCTGTGATGTAGATTCGAAGACTTGACCATCTTCTGTATTTACCTTGTATATGCCATCGATTAACTCGACCGAACAAATTGCGGTTTGAGAGCACAAATCGACATTTTTCTCGAATTTTGGATTTCTTATTCTTTCAAACGAATATGTGGATAAGGTAATACTTGGATCTGAACTTTCTTCATCCCAAGGACTGTTCAAATCAAAGACTTTCACATTTTTCCCATTACTTGAGAGGTGATATGCCGCATCAATACCACTCTCATAACCTCCGATGATAAGGAAACTATCGCCCTCTAAATCCTTGTAACTTGGGATTGTTGCCGTGTGTCGACAAAGATGGCTACCCTCAAAAGCTTCCAATAGAGGGTATTGATATTCTCCAGCAGCCCAAATCACATTTCTTGCTTGAAGGGTAGTATCTGTAGTCTCTAGATGAAATAAATCTTGAATTTTCTCTATTGAGGAGATATTTGTTTTTTCCAGTATTGGCAGTTCAAAAAAGTCAACTATGTCCTGAAGATGCGTTGCATATTCTTTTCCGGTAGGGTGCTCAACTTTCATGCTAAATGCAGGAGATATCCCAATTGCTATTGAATTCAAATCTAGCATCCCTATGGAATTACTTGGAAATGATGGCGTGATGAAACGAGTCTCATCGGGCCATGCCGAAAATGATGCCCCGACAGATTCCCTTTCTACAATCAAGAAGTTCTCAACTCCAGCGTGTAACAGAGAGACCCCAACTCCAATACCAGCCGCACCTGCACCTACGACAATAACATCAAACTCTTCGAACTCCATTCCAGATACTATACTGTCGTCTTGATCCAAGTCGTGTGTAATTGCCATAGCGCGGCCGAAATTAATAACAATTTAATATATCCTAATAATTTGAGAATACCAAATTATTATGATGTAACTGATTAGTGCTATTTTTTGGCCCATTTAGATCTAGTGATAACTCCCAGTTTTGAGATTAGCTGGAGAAATCTGAGAGTCCGACAGGGCTTTGACTACCTACCGACTCGTTAGTTAAGCCCAAAGGGCCTGTAGGTTAGCTTGGCCTATACTTCGCGGCTGGGGGTCGCGCGA
>CEVL01175306.1_pt1 | contig 13565 bp, 12 predicted proteins | sample 427051 | NCBI WGS metagenome assembly CEVL01 (sample SAMEA2623673, study PRJEB7988) | marine metagenome | biome: marine biome (ENVO:00000447); feature: surface water layer (ENVO:00002042); material: "saline water (ENVO:00002010), including plankton (ENVO:xxxxxxxx)" | depth 5 m
CGGAAAACTGAGTCTATAGAATGTAATGTTCCAAAATTATTCTTATCTAATGCTTTTAGAATGTATATGCTACTTAATCCATATGCTACTCCTGTTTCAATAATATTCTCTGGTCTCATGATTCTACACAAAATGTATAGGAATCTTCTTGAATCTGGATTGATTGAATAATCCACTGGGTATGGTTTTTCTTTTGATGGATATTTTTTAGATTCTAAATTTTTAAGAAAATTGCTTACATAACTATCGAGTTCTTTTAATTCATTTTCAAATTCTTTCTGATCTACATCTGGAAACCTATCTTCAAAGAATTGGTCTATAGAATCAATATTGAATGAATATTTGTGATTCCTAAAATTTTCATCTCTTTTTACTTCAGTTCTTTCTTCTGATAATTCTAATATCATCTTTGGTCTAACTATCGCTTTTTTTAATAATTCAAAAAATATGAATAATTTACTCATGATTCAATAATGATTTTTCGCATATTAGTTCATAACTACTAATAACTTGTTTGTCAATAATGAATTAATATTAATCATTTTAACCACTAAACCTTCATAAAAATAATTAGAATGAAAATAGCCCTTGTATGTCCTGCATCCTTACCTGCTACACAATTTGGTGGAATAATGTTTTTGTGTGTGCATATTGCAAAACAACTATCAAATGATGGTCATTCCATTACTATCTATACGACTGATCTTGATTTTGGAAATAATACTAAAACTTTCAATCATAATTTGCCTAGAGAAGAAAAAATAGGAAAGTTCATAATTAAAAGAACACACGTATGGTTTTCTACATCATTATATTTTGTAAATCCTGGTATAATCAAACAACTTGTAAATGATCAACCTGACATAATTCATGCTGTAGGTATTCGTGGTTTTCAAGCATTTGCAGCTAGTTTAGTATCTAAAATAAAAAAAATCCCTTTGGTAATATCTGATCAAGGAGGACTTACCACTCATCCAGATCTTAAAGATTCTCCATCACATAAAAAATTACTTTTTAAATTACAAACACCATTTCTAAAATACATTATTAATCAAGCAAATACTGTAATCGTACCTAATGATTATGAAAAAGAAATATTCAAAAACTTTTGTCACGAATCTAAAATTTCTATTGTAAAAAATGGAATTGATTTAGATGAATTGAAATCACCTATTATAGATTTTAAACAAAAATATTCTCTAAAACAAGATTTTATCCTCTTCTTAGGAAGATTTCATAAAGTAAAAGGCATTGATGTACTTATTGATGCAATAAACATTATCAAAGATAACAATTCTATAAAACAAATCAAAATTGTAATTATGGGTGTAGATTTTGGTTATGAAGAAAAAATGGAAGAGAAAATCAAAAAATTAAACCTATCTGAAAACTTCCTAATAATAAAAAAACCTCCTAGGGAAGATGTAATATCTGCATATGCTTTGTGTAAATTTTCAGTTTTACCTTCTAGATGGGAACTATCTCCATTAACTCCCCTAGAAGTTTTTGCGTGTAAAAAAACTGTAATTAGTACGACTGCCCATGGCATTCCTCACACAATCAAAAATAATGAAAACTGTATACTTGTTCCACCTTCTGATCCAGAGAAACTTGCTGAAGCAATTTTGGTACTACTTGATAATCCTGATAAATGTGAGAAATTAGCTCAATCTGGTTATGATATGGTCATGAATGAAGGTAATCTGTATTCCATGGCCAGAAATATGTTGTCAGTTTATGAAAAAATACTCAATAAAGATTAGAAAGCATTAAAACAACACATTCCAAAAAAAAAATATGGATAAAAAACTTGATGCATTTAATAATCAAAAAATCAAAGTTCCATTTGTAGTACCTACAATCAACTCATCAGATAAAAAAGAGATTATGTCTGCATTGTCATCAAATTTACTCACTGACGGTCCAAATCTACGTAAATTTGAAAAAAATTTCTCTAGATTTACTAAATCTGCATTTTCAGTAGGTGTCTCTAACGCTACTTCTGCATTAATTCTTTCATTAAAATCACTCGGCATATCCAAAAATGATGAAGTTATAATACCTGATATGACATTTGTTGCAACTGCAAACGCTGTTCTTAGTTGTGGAGCTACACCGATATTAGCTGATGTCAATTATGACGATCTTAATATCTCCATTAATTCCATTGAAGAAAATATAACTAAAAAAACAAAAGCAATAATCCCTGTCCATTTTGCTGGAAAATCTTGTAACATGCGAAAAATTATGGCTGTTGCTAAAAAGAATAATTTGAAAATTATTGAAGACTGTGCTCATTCATTAGGTACATATTTTGAAAAACAACATGTAGGTACGTTTGGTGACACAGGATGTTTTAGTTTCTATCCCACAAAAAATCTAACTACGTTTGAAGGTGGAATGATCACATGCAAATCAAAATTTATCTCAAATTATCTCCAAAAAGCAAGAAATCATGGAATTGATAAATCACTACGTGATAGATTTACGAAAGGATTTCCATGGGAATTTGATATAGAAACTTTTGGTTATAATTATCGATTAGATGAAATACGTTCTGCATTAGGAAATAATCAACTTAAACGACTAAAAATAATGAATCATGAAAGAAGAATAGCGGCAAAATACTATGATTCTAAACTTCGAGATTTGAATGGAATTATTCTTCCATCACAAAATGAGACATCTGCAAATAGTTGGCACCTTTATGTCATAAAAATACAAAAAAATTCAAAAATCTCACGAAATTTATTATTCAAACATTTTTTATCAAATGGAATTAGAACATCTGTTCATTACAAACCACTTCACTTATTCCGCCTATACAAGAAAAAAGCAAAAACACATTCATCCTTAAAGAACTCTAAAAAACTATATGATGAAATCTTATCATTGCCTATGTTTCCAGGCATAACAAAAAAACAACAAAATTTAGTTATATCTGCAATTAAGAATAAAATTGAATAATTATGAATAACTTCAATGAGTTTAAACAATTTAGTGAAACTGATATACGACCAGCTCAATTTGATGATGAACATAACAGAGTCAGTATTGAAGATATTAAAATGCTACAATCAAGAAAAAATGAATTTGTTAAAACCAATTGTCCTGCATGTAATTTAGATGATAGTAAAAATGAATTTTTGAAAAATGGATTTAATTATGAAAAATGTAGTACTTGTCACACCACATACATGAATCCTAGACCTTCTCCAGAAATTTTAAAATGGTTCTATAGAAATTCTAAAAACTATGATTTTTGGAACAATGTAATGTATCCTGCAAGTGAAGAATCACGCAGAAAAAATATTATTCTTCCTCGTGTAAACATGACTTTAGATCTTTGTAACAAGTATGATAATGATATGAATTCATTACTGGAAGTTGGAGCGGGATTTGGAAGTTTTTGTTCAGAGATTCAATCTACAAAAAAATTTAAACAAATAGTGGCGATAGAACCAACTCCCGAATTAGCTTCTACATGTAGGAAAAAAAATATAGAAACAATTGAATCTTCGATTGAAGATATTGATTTCTCTACTCAAAAATTTGATGTAATAGTAAATTTTGAAGTTATTGAACATTTATTCTCTCCAAAAGAATTTCTTCTACAAATCAAAAATATCCTTAATGATGGAGGATTATTGATTCTTAGCTGTCCTAATGGAATGGGCTTTGATATTAGATTATTAAAAGAAAAGAGTAGTGCTATCGATCATGAACATCTAAATTATTTCAATCCACAATCTATCTCACTATTATTGAGAGATTGTGGTTATAGGGTATTAGATGTATTCACTCCCGGTAAACTTGATGCCGAACTAGTAAGAAAAAAAATTCTTTCAGGGGAACTTCTCTTAAAAGATGATGATTTTATAAAACAAATATTAATTGATAATTGGGATGAATTAGGAAATTATTTCCAAGAATTTCTAGTAAATCAGAATATGTCATCAAACATGTGGGCGGTTGCACAAAAAATATAGATTATTGGAAAAATCTATCTAATACAATTCATACTAAATAATTAAATTCTCACTATTTTTTAAAATAATTATGAATGAAAATGAGGCAAATATCTACAAAGGTTACCATGAAACAAATACTGAACACTTCTATCGTTGGGAAAAAGCACAATCTCAAAGATATTTTGAATATAGAAAAAAATGGGAAAACAATGCAAAAAAATTAATCGTAGATGATTTCCCATTACACCTAGATATTGGCATAACAAACGTCTGTAATCTGGAATGCACTTTTTGTGCTAGAACTGTATTGGTAGAACAAGAAAAATTTAGAAAATCTGCTCATATGGATTTTGAAATGTATAAAAAAATTATTGATGAAGCAACAGAAATCGGAACTTACTCTGTAAATCTAAATCTTCTAAACGAGCCATTAACAAATCCTGATCTCATAAAAATGATCAAATACGCAAAAGAAAAAGGTATTGTTGATGTACACTTTCATTCTCATGGTGGCTTGTTAACTGAAAAAAAATCTGAAGAATTACTTGATTCAGGATTAGATAAACTCCTAATTTCCATTGATACTCCTAACAAAGAAAAATATGAAAAATTACGTGTGCTCTCAAAATTTGATAATGTTATTTCAAATCTAAAAAAATTCAAAGAATTAAGAGATAGTAGAGGTTCACTTGGACCTCTAATCAAATGTAATTTCATTGAATTTCCTGGAATAACAAAAGAAGAACTTAAAGCAAACTTAGAATTTGGTCTTACGCTTGCTGATTGTGTAGGTTTTCAAGAATATATTGATCCAACATGTACTATTGGTGAAAATAAAAAATTCCAACCTGGATACAAATCTTCCTTTATTTGTCAACAACCATTTACGCGTTTAGCTATAACCGAAGATGGAAATGTTTCTCCATGTTGCCTTGATCATGAATACGAGTTATCTGTTGGAAATATTAAAGAAAATTCATTATCTGAAATATGGAAATCTTCTGGAATGGAAAATATGAGAAAAAAACAAAAAGACGGTAAGTTTTATGAAATTCCTCGTTGCAGGAATTGTGAAATGGCTACTAATGGTGACGAAGGAATACCCACACAATTTGAAAAATATGGACCTACTCTATAATCCTAAATTATTTTACTAGAGTTTTTTTGTTGGGGGAATTTTCATACTCCATACTTGTTTAGGAATATCTCCTTCTAAATAATTTTGATATTCTGATTCTTTATCTATCTTGGAAATTGTTTTACAAGTTTCATCTAATACATTTAATGTAAATTCAATATCTTCTGAAGAATGTGAAAATGAAATGAAACTAACACCTTGAGACATAAAAACTCCTTTTTTAACCATCTCTTGTAAAATTAATGATTTTAGAATTATTGATTCATTACCTTTACTATCAAGAGATTTCATCTTCATTCTTATTGGATACCCTACCATTTTTGCATTAATTCCATATGATGTGACAATTCTATTCCAATTTTCAATTAGTTTAGTGCCTTGATTCCAACAAGATTTGATTGTATCTTTATTTTTCATTTCATTTATTACCGCAATAGTTCCTGCTAACGATAATGCTTCACTATTGTTAGTTGATGAAACCCATAAATCATCAAATGCTTTCATAAATTCTGATTTCCCTGTAATTGCAGTTATTGGTAAACCATTTCCCATTCCTTTTCCAAAACATACTAAATCACCTTCAAAATTAAAATATTTTTGACATCCTCCAAGATCAAATCTAAAACCAGTAACTATCTCATCAAGAATTAAAATGGCGTCATTTTCATCAGCTATTTTTCTAACTTTTTGAAGAAAACCATTTTCTGGTTTTTCATAAATTGTAGGTTCTAACACGATAGCAGCTATCTCATTCTTATTATTTTCAAAAATCTGTTCTAATCCATCTGTATCGTTATAATCGAAAACAAAAATCAAATCTTTATTAAAATTTGGAACTCCTCCATCTCTACTCACCATAGCTGCTTGCCAATCATGCCAAACTCCACCACTTCCACAATATGCAATTTTATTTTTCTTTGTTAGATATCTTGCTGCTCTTACTGCACCTGTAACTGCATTAGAACCTGATTTTTCAAATTTAACCATTTCCGCATTAGGAATTATTCTAGAAATCTCCTCTGAGCATTCAACTTCTATTGGATGTGGGAGTGAAAATAAAATTCCCTGTTTCAATTGTTCAACTATTGCATCATTTACTGGTTTGTAATTATACCCTAATGTGATTGGCCCTAATCCACATAAATAATCTAAATATTCATTACCATCGACATCTGTAAAATGTGAACCTTCTGCAGTCTTGACATAAGTAGGATAAACACCCTGAACAAAAGTATTAGCTCCACGGCTAAATGTTCCTGTCTGATGTGGAATAAGTTCAAACGCTTTTTTCTTTATCTCATCTGATCTATAAAATTTTTTATTCATATTTTCGTCATAACTACAAATAATTTATGGTTTCTCATTTTCATCTCCAATCACTTTCTCAAAAATATAACCTTTCTCTACAAATCCAAATTTTTTAATAAATCCAATAGATGCGTCATTATTTACATTAACCGTTACAAAATATTTCTTTCTAGGATTTTGTTTCATTAACAGTTTAATGGATTCTTTACCATAACCCTGACGTTGAAAATCTTTCAAAATATGATACGCAATCATATTTTTTTTAGTAATGTACACATTTCCAATAATTTTATCATCTTCATTTAACACCATATACCATTTGTCATATTCATGATGTTTATTATCATAAAAATACTCTTTAACAAATTTTTCCGAATCCTCAAACTGTGGTAATGGATTGCCGCTTGTGCTTGCGTTGGGTGTGTTTAAAAATTCTTTCAAATGCTCAAATAATATCATAATTTCATCTTCTTGAATTAAACGGATCTTTGTCTTCATGATTTATGATATTTTTTTATACGTAACTTATAACTTCTAGGAATTATTCAGTAGTATAGTGATATCATGAATGCTGAGAAATTATTTGATCTATCTGATAGAGTTATAATTATTACTGGTGCTGCAGGATTACTAGGAACACAATATGCATATGGGTTAAGTCAAGCAGGAGCAAATGTCATCTTAGCTGATATTGATATTAAAAAATGTCAATCTGTAGAAAAAGAAATTAAAACAAAATATCATACCATGCCAATGTCTGTTAAACTTGATCTGACCAAACCTAAATCAATTTCTTCTATGGCTTCCACTGTAATTAAGAAATATTCAAAAATTAATGTTTTAGTTAACAATGCTGCATACCAAGGAAATCCAAAAATTAGAAGCCAAGGTTTTGAAAATTTAAAATTAAATGATTGGAATCAAGCAATTGATGTCAATCTTACTGGAGTTTTTCTTTGTTGTCAGACCATTGGAAAACAAATGCTAAAACAAAAAACTGGAAATATAATTAATATTGCTTCTACATACGGCTTGGTAGGACCTGATCAAAGAATCTATGGAAAGAGTGGTCAAAACTCTGCAGCTTTTTATGCTGCTACAAAAAGTGCAATAGTCAATCTCACTAGATATCTAGCTGCTTATTGGCAAAAAACTGGAATTAGAGTGAATACACTATCTCCTGGTGGAGTACAAAACAATCAAGATCAAAATTTCCAAAAAAAATATTCTGAAAAAACTATGATTGGAAGGATGGCAAAAAAGGACGAATATGTTGGTCCTTTGTTATATTTAGCATCAGATGCGTCGTCGTACATGACTGGTTCAAATCTAATTGTTGATGGTGGATGGACAGCATGGTAAATACTCTCTTTTACTAATCATTATTTTTTATTTCATCTACAATCTTTACATCCTTTTTTTCATTATTAAGATATTTTTCTACAATTCCTTCTTCTACTAATTTGAGATATTTCTCCAAAATATCTTCGTTGAAATCCTTTAACCTGTAAATTTTTTCATTATCAACACTCCATTGTTTTATCCTATTGACTTCTCCATCATTTTCAATCACATTCAATATCTCTTTGATTTTTTCTACACTATCGCGAATAATTTTACATCCAATTGTATGCACATTATCGGCTTTCTCAATCTTTGGTTTTACATGTGTGATTATGTCTCCTGTATCTATTCCTGAATCAACATGCAAAATTGTTGAACCTAAATACTCTAATTCGTTATTTAGAAATGGCCAAAAATTTGTTGCATTTCCTTTATAGTATGGTGATAATCCTAAATGCAAATTAATGAATCTATTTTTTTTACCTAATGATAATAGTGGTTCTTTAATAATTGATGAACCAAAAATAATCATTACATCAGGATTATATTCTTGAATTTTTTCAAAAATAAATTTAGAATTAACTTCTTTATATAAAATTGGAATCGATTTTGTTAAGAATTCATTATTTTCACCAAACATCTTTTTTTCTGTTTCATATCTTTTTTTAAAATGTGAAATTATAGATTCACTTTGGCCATAAGAATGATTTGAATCATCGTTTTCCCTACATTCTACAATAACAAGTGCATCTTCTACACATTTTGATAATGAATTCGCTAAAAATTTATGTCTAAATGAATTACTTGTAAAAATTACTATTTTCAATTTTCAAACTCCTTTTTTAATCTCTTTTCTAGTTTCAATGCGTTGTCTTTACTATGTACCATATATCTACCAATTTCAAGTTTGGGTGTATTGATCACATTCAATTTATTTTCAATTGTAAATGCAAATTCATATGAATTAGTCTTTTTTAATAATTTTTCAGATTCCAAACAATCTCTTTTTTCACCAAATGGATAACTCATTGAAATAATATCCATTTGGAATTTTTTTTCTAGTAATTCTTTAGGTTTTATTATTTCTTTATTGAATTCTTCATCTGACATTTTAGAACTTGCAACAGAAATATGAGAATGAGAATGCGTGCCAATTTTATGTCCCATTTCTAACAATTTTTTAAGTTGATTAATTGACAAATGTATGTCATTGTTTGATATATTCTCACTTACAATAAATTCTTGATAAATATCACTAAGAATCTGTCTAGTCATAGTATGATTGATTTTGTAGTATAAGATATCTTTAATTTTATCAATTATCTCAAATTTATTTTCAATCACATTCTCATTTCTTATGAACAATGAATCCTTATCAATATTGTATTTTTCAAAAATTGTTTCTAATTGATCCATGAACTCCTTTAATCCATGTATTGCTATTGCATAATGTAAAATTACTGGATTTGCAGGAATATTATCAAATAATGAACATGTTGGAATGAAAAATATACCTGATATGTTATTCTCATTCAAGATTTTTGCTGCCTCGAATTGATCAGATAATCCATCATCAAATGTAAAAACTACCCCATTTTTGACATCTAATGGATCTGTTTTTTCTTCATAAAATCTTTGAATATCGTCTAATGACATTACATCAAATTTCTTTTGAACCATTTTCACATGCTCAACAAAATCATTAATCTTTGTTCCAAAAATCCTCGGAAATGGATCATTATTATCCTGACGAATATAATGATAACACAATCCATAAAATGCTGAAGTCATTTTGTGACTACTTTATTGTTATTTAAAATAGGTTCTATTTCATCATAATTATTTTTCCCATTTTAGAGGATTGTTTCATTGCTAAGGCAATTTTTAACGTTTTTTCACCCTGGATAATATCGTTAATTGTTTTTTTCCTATTTTTCACACAACTCATAAAATGTTTTATTTCTTCAATATACATTTGATTCAGTTTTCTATCTGTTTGTCCTGTTGTTATACCTCCCGTAATTAGTTTATAATTATTTTTGATCTTCATTTTCTTCCATTTCTTTTGTTTCATGTTAAAAACATTAACATCATTATCTATCGAATTCCATTCAATAACTCCTTTAGTTCCTTTAATTTTGCAACTTCTATAATATGGTCTTTGAAAATAACTGATATGTATTTGACCAATTACTCCTGTACCAAATTCAACTAAACTAGTTGACATATCGTCTGCAGTAACATTGAGATCACTGTATTTTCCTGTAAATGATGAAATTTTTTTTACGTCACCAAATAACCAATACAAATAATCTATTTCATGAATTTGTGTTAAAACTGCTCCTCCACCCAAATCTTTTCTTGCAGCATATCCCTCACTATAATTTTCCCATGGGTGATAATCTGGAAGATATGAATTATTTTCTACTTGTACAGAAATAATCCTGCCAATTTTCTTTGTGTCAATCAAACTTTTTATTTTTTTTATTGGAGGAAAAAATCTAAAATTACATCCTAATTGTGTAATTAATTTATTTTTTTTAATATATTTTTTAAGTTCATCGATACCTTTAGTTGAATCTGATAAAGGTTTTTCAATAAACAAATCCATTCCATTTTTAGCTAATCTTATGGCAGTAGGAACATGAAACGCGGATTCATTTGTTATGAATCCTATATTTGGTTCTTCTTTCAAACATTTTTCTAATGAATCAAAAGTTATAATTTTATTATTATTCTTAATGTCTATTGGAACTCTTTTTCTTTTTGAATAAATAATAATTCTTGAATTAGGAAAATTTACTAAAATATTCCTTACATGTCTTAATCCTATTGAACCCAATCCAACAACTAGAATTTTATTCATAAATTTTTGATCTTTCTGTATTATTAGAAAGTTATTATTGATTTATTGTTTCTTTAAGAATTTTTTATCTTCTTCTAATGATCTTTGGTATCCTTCATTTGGAGCATGTCCACTATTCATTTTAGGTAAATCTGGTTCTTTAGAAAATAATTCTAAAATATCTTCCATTTCAATTGGTCTCTTCTGAATTTTCTTAATAACCTCTCTAATCAATTCCAAATCTTCTTGATAATCTAATGTCCATCTTAGATGTGATAAATCGGTATTATTTTCAACATTTTTTATTTTAAATGATTCTTTATTATTTTTAAAATAAGGAGTAACATGTTCTTTCTCAGATGGTAATATGGCGTTTTTCCATGCAATCTCTAATGCATTAAATGCTATAACTTCTGTTTCCAAACCATCTGGAAATGTTCTTGGAAAAACATTTGGAACATAATCTAATTCATCGTCATTGAAAACCTGAATAACTTTGTCAGTAATGTAAGGATCAATCAGTGGACAATCTGCTGTAATTCTAACTATTCCTGTGAAACCAAATAATTTTGCACATTGGTAATAACGATCCAAAACATTTTCTGCACTCCCTCTAAAACATTCTAAATTTTGCTCCTCAACAAATTTTTCAATCACATCATCTTCTTGTAAATCTGATGTTGCGATAACAATCTTATCAATATTTTTTGAAAATTTTAACTGTTCAATAGTATGTTGTAAACTAGGAATATCTTTGAAAACTTTTTTCATGACTTTTCCAGGAAGTCTTGTTGAGCCCATACGTGCTTGAATAATACATCCAATCATACTACCAGTCATAATTTTTCTTATATTATATTATGCCATTTTACTTTGTTTTATAATTCCATAAAAGCCGGTTTTGATTAATGAAGATAGAATTAGACTAAATGCAACACCTTCTATACCAAACATACTTCCTAAAACTATCATTCCAATTACTAAGACAAATAATGATATTCCCGTACCTATTATGACAACTTTACTTTTTTCCTTTCCTAAAAATTCTGATTCAAGTATAAGTGCAATTGTTCCGGGAATAACCACCACGCTCATAATTCTAATTGCATCTACAGCTTGAAGAAATTTCGGAAAAAATTCATCAATTAAAATCGGTGCCAGAAAAATTCCAAATAACGTTATAATGCCTGAGATTATGACAACGATAATCTTTGATTTTTTATTTTTAACTCCAGTTGATTCTTGTGGAAGAAGATACTTGTAAAATATACTTGGAAAAATTAACATCATGTTAATAATTTGTAATGCAAGATTATAATTTCCCAAAATTGCAAAACCTAAAATCGGAGCAACCACAATTTTATCTGCTTGACCTACTGATATTGATAATATGGAAACTAGATAATTATTTGTAATAAAACCAAATCTTGTTTTTACTAAACTAAAATCAATTTTTATTTCCCTGAATATTGAATAAATTCTCTTAAAGTGTAATGAATATGATAAAGCTAAAGCAAAAAGTATTGCTTCATATCCAATAAAATAATAAAATACCAAACCTAAAACTAATGTCAAAAATTTCTGAATCAGTGTATATTTTGAATAGGTACCATATTGTTTCCTTCCAAGTAAATCGCCTACTGCTAATGTATTTACAACAAATGCAATTAAAATAATTCCAACATCAACTGAATAAAATGAAGGAAATACTATGATTACAATTAATGATAAAACTATGCTTGAAATAATTGAAATAAAACTTAATGTTGATTGAATTTGAACATTTTTTGCAGTATATACCGTTAAAGTATTTACAGTTCCAAATAATGCAATTCCACTAAATATGCCTGCAATTCCCAAAAACCAGTGAATTTCACCATATTGAGCTGGTTCAATTTGTGATGCAATATAAAACCAAAAAATTGCAGCCATCACACTACCGGCAATATCTCCCCCTCCGATAGCTCCAATGTCTTTGATTTTCTTGATTGTTGTCATGTTGATTTTTTGATTATACTGTTATGAAGTGCTTATGTGAGGCGATTTAGATTAAATGGTAATTTTTGTAAATCATATGCCTACTTTTAATAATAAAACAAAAATGTTTTTGATCAATTATCACTATATCATATTGGATTGAATTAATCGACTAACCTAAATACAAAAAAAAGCCAAAAAATGCATTACTAATGAAATCAAAGATCTTAGTCTGGTTAAGTGGAGATTACACTCATTTCTGCATGTCTCATTTTCTTCAAAAATCCTATGATTGTGAGTTATATGCAATTGTAGATGTGCCTGAAAAACAAAAAAATTTCTTTGAAAATCAAAAATTTGTTAATTTTAAAAAAATTTGGTATACTCTAGATAATATTTTAAAAAACCATAAACTCAATATAGATAATTTAACTAAATTTGAAAAAAATTATGAGATTAATTTATGGAATATGGCAATTAATGAAAGACTCTTCTATCGTTTTAATTTGGAAAAATTTTCTGATGATGAAATTTTATCAATTTTAGAACAAGAATGTTTATTATTTGAAAAAATACTTGATGAAGTCAAACCTAATTTTCTAATTACTAAATGGGCATCTAGACACTATCATCAATTATTAATTGAACTTTGTTCTAAAAAAGGAATTAAAATTCTACAACTAGGTCAACCAAAGATTGGTTATAAAATGCTCATTTCTGAAAATCCTTCAAAAATAGATGGCGTAAATAATCTTGATAGCATCATATCAAAAAAACGTAATTTTTCTGAGCTTCAAAATTTTGTAAAAAATTTCAATATGTCTAAACAACAAACAGAATATGATACTAAAAAGCAAACGAAATTAGGATTTTTAAACACTGGTCTTGAATATATTTTTTCTAAAAATGAACTTGATGAAAACCATTATGATTATTATTTTGGAGGTGGAAAATGGAAGAATATCAAATATGTTCTCACTTC
>CEVL01034108.1_pt1 | contig 13554 bp, 3 predicted proteins | sample 427051 | NCBI WGS metagenome assembly CEVL01 (sample SAMEA2623673, study PRJEB7988) | marine metagenome | biome: marine biome (ENVO:00000447); feature: surface water layer (ENVO:00002042); material: "saline water (ENVO:00002010), including plankton (ENVO:xxxxxxxx)" | depth 5 m
GAGCACCATTCATGCCTCGCCACCCAAGCGTCTATGCGGACCTACTCTCGAAGAAGATCCGTGAGAATGACGCCAAGTGCTGGCTCATCAACACTGGCTGGGTTGCCGGAGGTGCTGATGCTAGCAGCCGAATCAAGATTCGCTGGACACGGGCCCTACTCAATGCGGCACTCGATGGAGATCTTGATGATGTTCTGTTCGTGGAAGATCCAAGATTTGGATTCCAAGTACCAACCACTTGCCAAGGAGTCCCGGACAATATCCTCCAGCCCAGAGAGACATGGCACGATAAGGAGAGATATGACAATGTGGCAAACTTGCTAGCTCAGATGTTCATAGAGAACTTTGAGCAGTATGCAGAAGGTTGTAGTGAGCAAGTTCTTGCATCATCGCCCAAGGTTCTAGTCTGAATCAATGGGTACAGAAGTGGATGCACATGTCATGTAGCATATTTCATAAAGTGGGTACCTTACATCATTTCCGTGAAGCCCATAGCTGAAATAGAGGAAAAATTGGCAAGTAAGGCTGAGCCTATACTGGGCTTAAAGCCATCTTCCAAAATCAAAAGAGGGCCTATTGGAATACTAATCAGCATAATTTGCATAGCAATTGTGTATAGAGAATTGAGCCGTGCTGGCGTAATATAGAGTACTCTATGATTCGTACTCGTTTCTTTCACTAGGGTCCTCACTGAAGTACTGAACAAACTCATACTCATTACCATCGTGATCGAAGAAGTAGTAACGATGCCTGTGAGGATGGTCCAGGTAGGTCGCTCCCCGCTTATAGCCCGCCTCGACCATGCGTCCGGCCAATGCCGCTGCATCTGTGACGACGAACCCAATATGATTCATGCCGGGATGAACATATGGTGTGTGCGGTCCCTTTTCTGTCGCCCCCCGATCTTCAATACAGAGATAGGAGTCTTCTGTACCGACATGTACCCAGCGCTGCGCTTTTTCGCCTCCGCCTTCTCCACGAATACTGAATTCTGGCATTGCCGTCAAAAGAAAACGGACGCTTTCATCTACATCTGTGGATGTCATGTTTAGGTGCTCTAGGAATGGGTTCATGGAATCGTGAGAGTCAATCCGACTTATGTTGCCATCGGTGACAATAGTACCTTCTTGCAAACAACCGTATATATGCGCAAGCAAATTTGTCAGGGTATGGATTCAGAAGCCATCGATGCCCTTTGGACTACTCTAGAGTTGCAACTCGAGACTTGGAAGACCGAGTCAGAGACTGAGAGATTATAGTCGCTGTCGAGCATGTCTCTGAGCATCAACAGCACAGATGGCTGCCATATGAACAACTTCGCGCACACTGTCGCCTCGCTGTAGTACATGGGCTGGTTTTGACAGACCCTCAAGAATTGGACCAGTCATTTCCGCACCTGCTATTCTCTGTAGCAACTTGTATGCGATGTTCGCAGAAGCGAGATTTGGACAGATTAGCACATTTGCAGCACCCTCGAAGGACATGAACGGATATTCTTCCTGGATATCAGGAACCAGAGCTGTATCTGCCTGCATAGGGCCGTCGATAATCAAGTCAGGATCTAACTCTCTTGCAATCGTTATCGCCTCCTCAATTCTGTCAGTTCTCAATTCAGGTGAAGTTCCAAAGTTCGAGAAAGATAGCATTGCAACCTTCGGCTTAACTCCAAATCTCCTTGCAACCTTTGCAGTCTGAACTGCAATCTCTGCTAGTGTTCGAGAATCAGGATAGATGTTGATGGTTGCATCACCTATGAACATCAGTTGACCGTTCACCGTCATCATATACATCCCGACAATTCTGTGTGAATCCGGATCTGGTCCGATAGTGTGTAGACACGGCTTGACGATGTCGGGATAGTGGTGTGAAACTCCCCCAAGATATCCATCTGCATCTCCCATCTTGACCATCATTGGTGCGAAGTATGTGGCAGACTTCAGTAGACGGACAGCATCCTCGCGAGTAAGTCCCTTACGACCTCTTAGATTATGCAACTCGTCAGCATAAGTCGTCCTCCTGCGCGGGTCGTATCTGACATCAATTGTCTCACACTCAAAGTCAAGCCCCATTTCTTCCTTCACTGCCTCAATTCGTTCCAACTGACCTAACAGAATAGGCTCGCAAATTCCCTCTGCTATGCACTGCGATGCGGCCTTGATAATGGTGGGATCTTCTCCCTCCGAGAATACGATTTTCTTCCTATCCTTGCGGGCGATATTGATGACACGCCTCATGATTGATCGTGTCAGACCCAATCTCGACTCTAACTCCTCTCTGTATCTCTCTACATCGAACTCATCTGCAGGGATTCTTGCCACTCCTTCATTGACTGCAGCCTCAGCTACTGCGCTAGCCTCCCAAATGAGAACTCTAGCATCGAATGGCTTTGGAATCAGGTACTCGGGCCCGAACTGCAACTGCTCGCCACCATAAGCCGCGGCAACATCGTCAGGAACTGGCTCCTTTGCGAGTTGCGCTATGGCATGGGTAGCGGCCATCTTCATGCCCTCAGTGATTTCCTTAGATCTCACATCTAGAGCCCCCCGGAAAATGTAGGGGAATCCAAGAACATTGTTAATCTGGTTAGGATAGTCCGAGCGACCGGTCGCTACTATCGCATCCTCGCGTACAGAATAGACATCTTCTGGAGAAATTTCGGGGTCCGGATTTGCTAATGCGAAAATCAGCGGCCTGTCAGCCATCTTCGAAACCATCTCACTGCTTACGATACCACCTTTTGATAGACCTAGGAAGACATCTGCATCGTGCATTGCTAAAGCTAGATCACCATCAGGGATTTCGAGAGCGAATTGAGCCTTGTACTGGTTGAGTTCACCAGCTTCATCACGTGACTTTGTGATAATTCCAGTAGAGTCTACTAGAATGATATTGCTAGGCTTTACTCCGAGCCTGATGTAATGGTGGGCGCATGAGATTGCAGAAGCACCCGCTCCAGATACTACGACCTTGATTGAGCCAATATCCTTCTCGACCACTTCTAGACCATTGAGAAGAGCCGCACCAGAGATAATCGCGGTACCGTGCTGATCGTCGTGCATTACTGGGATATCGAGTTCAGCGACCAATCTCTTTTCGATTTCAAAACATTCTGGAGCTTTGATATCCTCTAGATTGATTCCTCCGAAGGTAGGGGCAATTGCCTTAACCGCCTCTACAAACTCATCTACATCTGTCCTGTCAACCTCGATGTCAAATACATCAATATCTGCAAACGCCTTGAACAGTAGGCCCTTTCCTTCCATCACCGGCTTACCTGCCAATGCTCCAATGTCGCCCAATCCCAGAACTGCAGTTCCATTACTCACTACAGCGACGAGATTGCCCTTTGAGGTATACTTGTAGGCACTATCTGGGTCACTCTCGATTTCCTTGCAAGGGTATGCTACACCGGGCGAATAAGCTAGTGACAACTCTCGTTGAGTTCCGTGTGGTTTAGTGGGTACTACAGTGATCTTCCCAGCTGGTTTCGATGCGTGGTACTCCAACGCGTCCTCGCGCAGACCATCGTCCTCCATCGGCTCCCCTCCGGGGACAGCCGGCATACCCCTCTGCTATGATGCTATCCTAATGAGGAAATACGCATTATCGGCCTAGTATGGCGTGGTATTCTGTTTTCGACTTTCAAAAGGCCCTATACCAAATTCCGCCTACGGCGGATGAGCATTGTTCAATCACAGACCCACTCCTTTCTTAATCTCCACAATGACGCGACAATTTGTGTCAACGGTTAGTTTCCGCGACCTACGGTCGCAACAACGTCAGGCTATACTCCTAGCCGCGCTTATGGTAGCCTTGCCATGGGCCATGGCACCTCCTGCTGATTTGGACACAGAATTTGAGTCTAGTACAACTCCTAGAGCTTGGGGGGCTGGCGGTAGTAATGACACAGGTTGGATTACCCTAGATGCAACTGGAGCTGACCCTGCTAATGGTACATTTGCCTATGCAGACTTATTCCTTGACTTCGCTCCTGGGGCCCAACTATCGAATTTGACTTTCGAGCTTGCAGTTGATGGCAGCGACGGCTACTGGGCAACCGAGCCGCAAATTACTCTGATGGACACTCAGACTCCTATTCTGGATTGGAGAGACTACGGTGACCTCGGACGACAGGATATGTTCACAGACAGTCCGCCTGAGGTTGAGGATGGAGTTCTCGACACTTGGCTCCAACCCAATTCTGTTAGTGACGCATCATGGCTACTCCCCAGTGGGATTACCATTGATGATCTAGTAATCGAGGCATTGAGGCCAGCCGACCCGAGAGTTTCATTTTCAACAACCAGCGTCCTGATTCAAGATAGCGTCGCCAACCCATTGGATGGCAGATTGTATATCCTACTGGATAATGACCTGCTTCACTTGGACGACCAAGCCAGCAAGAAAATCATCGACATCGAGCTGGGCATCAATGGCAGTAGCCTTGCCATCGACGATACGCAAAATCGACTACTAATCGGAACACACGACGGCAGAATACTATCTCGAAGCCTAGTCGACTCATCCGAGCAGGCAGACTTACTCAACTGGAATGAAGACACGCCGGTTGATGCCATAACTGTAGATAATCAGGGCATCATTTGGTTTGTTTCGGATTGTGAACTGCATTACATCGCACCCGGGCAGAGTACATTATCGACTACCAACTTCTGCTCATCAGACCTGCCTGAGAGTCCTATAGACATCGCAGTGATATCAGATACGGTTTACATTGCTACATCTGAGAGCGGTGTTCGAGTAATCGAATACAGCACTTCCACTGACTCCTCTGGAATCTCAGTTACCATCGGAAGCAATACTCAGTGGAGTACGGGAAATTCGCTGACTTCGAACACCATTTCTCAGTTACAGGTAGTTGACTCGCTACTATTGATTTCTACAATAGGAGGAGGAGTCAACCGATACGACATATCCTCTGATTCATGGCTTGCTACTTGGTCGACCAACAATTGGCTCTCTTCGAATGTAGTTAGAGGAATGGCTCTGACCGATGGTTGGCTACACATTCTTGCAGGCAGTACAGTGCATGCCTACGACACCGAAGCTCTACTATTCAGATCTCAAAGGCAAATTACAGACATGGGTCTAGTCGGGACTGCTAACTCAATTGTCGCTTGGCCTGCTGTGGAACCAAGAGGACCCTCTACTGGCATGATGATGGTAGGGGACGGTTCGGGAGTCATGGCTAGACAGACAGGGGAATCTCTTGACGGCACAATTACCCTAGTCAGTAGCCCTTCGACTTCGCAGATGGAAGCCGTAGCTCGCATCGATGACGGAGAGCAAGGCGAAATCTGGATTGGCGGTGGTAGTACAATCGACCGATTTGATGAGAAGACACAAGTCTGGAGAGCCCCAATTGACTTGACTGATTATGTTAACAATCCATCTGCGGTGACCTCCATCGTTCAAGACGACCAAGGTATGGTATGGGTAGGAACTCTCAACGCTGGACTAATCCGTCTGCAAGGAGATAATGGAAACTTCCAGGGAACTGCATCCGGAATCAGTTCAGACCATGTTTCCAGTCTTGCATTCGACCTGAACTCAAACACTCTGGTTGTAGGTCACCATGAATCTGGAATTTCACTCATTAACACCTCGACCAACACTCTGATTGAGGTGCTGACCATAGAGGATGGATTAGACTCTGATACCATTACTCAAGTTGCTACAAGATACGGCATTGCCTACATTGCCACTCCTGATGCAGGTGTGATGAGGATCAATCTGTACGATGTTTCCATTATGGGCTCATGGCAGTCGTTAGGTGCCGACAATCTGGAGGCTACCCCCGTGGCAGTAGATGGCGACACCATCTACCTAGGACTCACTGACTTTGGAATACTGGTGATTGACAGACTGACTGGAGATATAACCGACCATTGGACTCAGGACGGCATTCTTCCTGATGACGATGTTCTCTCACTCCATATGGACTACTACGGTGGCCTATTGGTAGGGGCAAGGGTATCGAATACTGGCGCTACAGGAAATGGAGGATTGGCTCGCTGGGATGGAAACGGCTGGCAGATGCTAGAAACATCGATTCCTGGATGGAACAACGACCCATATGTATTCTACGATGTGTCCAGCGATGTCAATGGAATCTATGCAGGTACAAACAGGGGGGCCTGCATGTGGAATTGGAGTTATGATCTGCAGGACTGCGTCTCAAACCAAGATGGAATGCCTTCTCGTCAAGTCTATTCTATAGCTAAAATTGGAACAGACAGATTGTATGCTGGTACCAATCAAGGAGCCGCGGTTATCAACACACTGAACGGATCAGTCGTAGATGTATGGAACGCTGGCGACGACACTCAGAGGGCTCGTACTGTGAAGATTGGAGACATCCTATATCTTGGATTTGAGAACACAGGAATCGCTCGTTACGATTTGGTAAATCAAACATGGCTACAGGCATGGGATGGATCTCAAGGATACATCTCCGACGACGATGTTACCGCTCTAGTCTATGGCAGGGCAGAAGGTACATTATGGGCCGGTGGAGACTTTGGCCTTACTCTCATCGATGTCGTAAACAATACAGTTCTAAAGAGTTGGAATCGAGGCAGCAATACCAACGGACCGACTCTCTCAAACACTCCACCTGCCGATATTGAAATCATTGGTGATGTTCTGCATTATTCACTCCAAAGGAGTAACTCTTGGTGGGCTTCCAACGATGATATCTATCGAATCTACCTCAACAACAACACTAGTGCGACAATACTGGATGTCGGTGGCAAGATCGGCTCATCCTCAGTGGTGATGGGCATAGGAGCAGTTGGAGAGGAGTTGTGGATTGGGGCCCGCCCTACACAGTATTGGAATAATGGCGATGGAACCATCGTCAGATGGAACACTACATCGGAGGCTTGGGAGGAAAATCTCGACACTATCGGTAATGTACTGAGAGTCAATGCTCGTTTCCTTGGTGACTGTTTCCCGTTAGATCCAGACTCATGTGAGATGTGGGTTGCTTATGGGGACAATATCATGCGAAGATTCCAAGCTGCCAACATGACACTACTCGACGAGTGGACCGATATTGACGGACCAATCAGAGGCATGGTTGAATGGAATGGGACATACATGTTCGCAAGTATGAATGGCATTCTGAGATGGGATCCCAATAACGAGTCATGGCTAGACTCTTGGTTAGAGGATGACGGACTACCAGCGGGCTCTACTGAGCAATTTTACACTATGGAAGTTATCTCCAACAACTTGTGGGTCGGTGGCTACGAAGGCGGCGGCTGGAACCCCGATTCTGAAGTGCTAATGCTGGACGGAACCACCGGCAACTGGACCGTATGGGAGTTAGGAACGGGCGATATTCCCGGAGGATATCCCGCAGATTTAGAGGAGTGTGACGGCATTGTACACCTTTCGGTTGGCAGGGTTAGCTGGTGGGGTAACCAAGGTGGAATCGCACGATACGATATGGGAGACTGGGATGGAGACGGAATCACCAATGAGTGGATTACTCCGATGACCGACAGTAACCAAGGCCTATCAGACGACGATCCGCGGGCTATGGCCTGTGACGAACAGAATGATGTACTGTACATTGGTTACGACTCGGAAGGAGTTGGCTTAGATCGCTACAACTACAATACTGACCAGTACCTAAGCACGCTGACTTCCCAAGATGGTGTTTCTGAGGACAGAATCTTCCCTGGAGGAATGCTTCATCACAACAATGTGCTTCTCGCAGCACATCAGTATGACAATACTGGAGGAATATCTAGGATAGTGACCTCAGGAACATCAACTGCTAACGGTCAGATTCTCGATCCCGGTATGGATGGGTGCTCAATCGCGAGGGCCCCATCCAGCACCACACCTGTCTATGCGATTGGTCGCTCTGGACAAACCACTGGTCTGAACAGAGTAGACAGACTCGATAGCACCGGTTTGATTGCCAGTGGCTTCGATGAGTTGGCGGGATTGACTAGTGGACGAGTTGTGGCTTTCGAATCCAATGAGACCCATGTTTGGGTTGCTCTGACAACCGATCCCAATGCGTACTATGCATCTTCGATTCTACAGGGGGAGAGGTTGGCGAACGGCTCGGTAAGATGGGTGTTCGGATACAATGCGAATCAAGATGTAATCAACTCATTACAACTCGATGGCGAAGAACTCTGGGTCTCAACCGCCGGCCGTGGTCTATGGTCAATCGATCTGACAAACAGAATCTTCGCACCAACTCCAGCGGCCCTCCATGCCCAGATGGATGGAATGGTCCTCGAGGACGATGGCACGATGTATGTCGGTCTAATGGGCAATGAAGGCTCAGCTGCTGGATTCCAGAGATTTAACACAGCCACAAGAACATGGGGTCACGGTAGTCTGATTGCAGGCCTTCCCAGTGACATTGTCAGAGACTTCCTAGAGTATGGTGACCACATCATGGTCGCAACATACGGCGGTATTGGCCTTTGGAACACCACCAAGGACGATTGGGACGATCCAATCACCACAATAGATGGCCTACCAACTCCGATTATTGAGCATCTATTCTCAATCAGCACACCCATCCAGGGTAACGGCACAGTTCTTGCAGGGGGTGCCGCTGGACTGACAGTTCTAGATCAGAATAACCTCTCAGTAATCACTACTCTTGACTTTGGTAACGGACTAATTGGAAACACTGTATCAGGCATCACATTTGCAGAGGCGACTTCGAGACTGGTGAACAACCCGGATGGGACCTCTACTGTCCTACATCACGATGCCGCTCTATTCATTTCACACAACGGACAAGGCTCTACAAGACCGGGAGCGGCTGCCTGGGATATTGCTACAGATATGGCTAACGGGACATACAATATCGACATGATTCCCAGCAATGATGTCCGAGCGATAGCGACAGATGACTGGGGAGTGCATATCGCAACTGACAGTGAGCCATTAGTTCACTGGAATGCCACCATGATGGAGATGGAGTCGGGCATGGGCAGAATGTCTCTGCTGACTTGGCCACCCTTCCAGATGTTGTCCGATGGCGACTATGTGGCCGTTCTAAGCCCGAGAGGAGTAGATGTGGTTCATTCGGGCGGCAATCACGCTAGAGTCGCTTCCAAACTAATCCCAGGTATGTCAAACGCCTTCCTTGACGACTCTGGCCTCTATGTAATCGCTCAAGACGGCCTCCACCTGTACAATCCTGTTGAGAGCCTCAGAGAGCAAGAAACAGGGTATCAACGCAGAGCAGGTCCATTGTCAGCTCTGTACGCTCAGAACTCATGGGATATCACCAACACCTCTCGGCCCGGAATGTCTACTGTGTTGGTCGACGATGAGAATCCAATCATCATCCCTCAGGGCAGCGAGCAAATGATTCCAACCAAACTACCACTCTATACAGGCGCTCTCACTCTGACCGCGCCGCAAGACGGTGCATGGGTTTGGGCCCAATCTGTCAGTCTGAACTACTCAGGTTCATGGGATCTGACATCTATGAATCCAAACATCCAGGCATCATTCCAATCTGCTATCTCGAATTTAGCTCCCGGTACAAATTCTGCCCAGGTCCATATTCAGATGCAATCTCCTCAGAATGGCACACTCCAGGTCAGGATTTCCTACGACTGGGAGAGAATTGAAGTACCAACTGAGATGTCTTCTTTCCTCGACAGACCTAATGACGGTGGAGGGGTACTCGAAGCTTCTTGGCTACCAGCCGAGGACGCTGCATGGTACGCCTACAGACTGTATGTTTGGGATTCTACAGACGATCCGGAGTGGGTCCCATCACAGGATGAGCTGGATGATTTCTCAACCTATCTTGAGATCCCCTATTGGTCGCAAACTAGTGCCACAATAACCTCTGCAGATCGAGATGGTAACGAAGTAACTTTATCTGACGATAGAGAATACCGGGCTGCCATTGCCATTGGATATGCAGATGGCTCAGTAGGTCTACCAATATCATGGGATTACAGTGCTACACCGACTAATGAGGTACCATTCCCTCCCGAGTGGCTTAGTGCTGAAGCTGTCTCTGGAGGGTCCCCAGGAACAATATTACTGGAGTGGGAAGCGTGTACAGAGTTAGACCCTGATCGCACTAGGATTTGGGCGGTTCAGTATCCGATCACCAACGCCATTGCTCTAACTGATCACATCGATGTTTCCTTTGTTGCGGGTAACAACACCGTACTACAACTGGAGCAGAGTAAGACATATTGGTTCGCAGCAGTCTGTGTCGACGAAGCAGGACAATTCGATGCAGCCAATGCAACCGTGGTCGGACCAGTAGTCACCGCAGGTGGCCTAGATGATGGCATCCCACCAGCCCCAATTACCGATACAACAGCCATAGATGCGCCTAATGATGAGGGCGGACGAATTCTAGTTACTTGGACCCCTAATGATGAGGAAGACTGCACATATCACACAGTCTACATCCTACCAGCTTCTGGATTCCAACCTCCTTCAACTGTGGACGGCTGGCCTGTCTCTACCTATGTCACAGACTGTACTACTGGCGAGATTGTAATCGATTCAATCGGAGAGAGTACTCTGCAGAACGGAGTAGTATACTGGATTGGGGTCGTTGCAGCCGACGACTGGGGTAACGAGAATTTGGACGATGTACTAGTCGTTGAGGCTACTCCAATGTCCAATGTAGCAGGACAGGGCCAACCTCCAGAACGCGTTGAGGGGCTGAGTGCATGGGATCATCCTGAGGATGATGGAACAGCTATCGACATTCTATGGAATCGTTCTCTAGCACCAGACTTCAGCCACTATGTGATTTGGGTCTCTGACTACCCTCTCGATGATTTGACAGAGATTTGGGAGAGGTGTAGTGAGGATTTGGCTGGTTGCGGTCTTCTGGAAATTGATCAAAGACAGATAGGCGGAGCTCTCCAACTGGAGATTACCGTAACTACAGCATTGTACGGAAGTACCGTGGAGACCCTGACATCTCAGACTATCACTCCGCTCACACCCCTGTATGTCACAATCACTACCCATGACATCCAAGGGAATGTACACCTAACTGACATGAGCGACCATTTGGTTCTCGTCGCACCCCTGGATAATAGGGGCGACATCTCACCACCTAACAGACTCGCCGCTCCAATGCTCGAGGATCGATCTCCTGACGACGGTGACGGCATGTTCGTGACTTTCCCCTCCAGCGATGCATCTGATTTGGGAGAGTATCGAATCTACGCTGCTGCAGGTTCACCATTCAGCTCACTTGGAAACATGGAACCGGCTCTGACACTAGACAGAGATATTGAGATGCCCATACTCCTGGAGACACTTTCCGATGGGCAACCACTCGCCCCTTCTGTACCGATTTGGGTAGTTGTTGTAGCCATCGATTCTTCAGGAAACTATTGGGACACTAACCTTCAACCGACTATGATTAGCCTAGTCGATGAGAATTCATTGGACCCCGGTCTGCACTTACCTGAGATTACTGGGATTAGAGCCAACTGGAATCCTTCTGGAGACCATGTTGAGATCAGATGGGATGATGCCAATGACCCACAGGTAATCCAGTACCGGATTTTCGTCAGTCCTAATCCGTTTGAGGTCACAGGAGATGCAATCCTAGTCGGAGAGATAGACGATCCAACGACCATGATGATTCTCACCGATTTAGAAGGAGAAAAGGTCGACAACGCCGCCAGTCATTGGCTCGCAGTAGTGGCCTTCGATGGAGAAGTACACAGGCTTGCAGTAGACCCGCTTGAGATTAGACCATGGTCAGAATCCTCATTCGGCTCATCAGAAGGAGGAGAGGGCGGTGCCAGCGACTCTTGGTATGACCAGCTGATGAACGGCGATCTGAACACGCTTGTCGCTCTAGTTTCTGCTGTGATGATTCTAATCGGCGCTCTACTATTCGTAAAGCCTCGTCAGCAGGCCGCACCAGAGCCTTGGGAAATGGGTGCCCTAGAGGTTGAGTTGGAAGAACAGATGTCCAGAGAGGCAGCCGGTCTGAGTGATGATGAGGAAGACGACTTTGTTATCGAAGACGATTCACAATCATTCACCTCATCTCCCAGTCCGGAATTAACTATTGATGAGGAGGAAGATGCTCCTGCTGCTTCTGAAAGTGTAATCGATGAATTGCTAGGAACCTCTTCCGAAGATACTGACTTAGACGACCTTGAGGATATGGCTGATGACCTCGACTTCGACGACTTGGGAGACATGGCTGATGACCTCGATGAAGACGATGACCTCGATACTTCATTCCTAGATGATGTTCTCTGACCCTTAGGTTTCACAACCGTAGCGTTGAAGGAGCGGACCTACGTGGTCGTACTGATACGATGCCCACATGCAGGATGTGCACCCAGAACTATCCGCTCAATCAGTTCGTGACTGGTAATGGGCCTAGGTACCAAGTCTGTGTTAGATGTGCTGTTGAGAATGGTCTCGCTGATAGAGAGGACACACCCCAGCTCTACTCTGATGATTTAGTCAGAGCACGCTTTTCTCTTTTCACTCGACGCTACAGAATCTGGTTCTTCATTCTCTTTGGTTGGACTCTATACTTTAGTTTCGGACGAGGTATAGAAGTATGGTCAACAATCTTGTTCTTTGTTCTCCTTCTATGCACTCTTGCTGCACCAGTACTACACTTCTTGGGTTCGACCCGTTTCAACGCAGAATTGGCTAAATTGACGCCATAAGCAGATTCGGGAATCGTTCATATAGAGAATATTGTCCTCTAAATTGCAGAGGGAACAGTGGGTTCCCTATGAAAGCCCGTGAGATTGGATGAATAAGAAAGGAGGAGATGTAACAGCAGGTATAGTTTCTAAGACCCGAAGAGTGGCGCGCAGTACAGCGTTTCTTCAGTCTTCAGAACAGTTGTTAATTTCACTCCAAATCAACATCCGAACCTCCCGATTGGATAGTTTCGCGCACGGCGAGCGCGAGCATTCACGGAAAGAGAGAACAGCGGGTTCTCTAAACTGAATTTGGAAGTGAAAAGAAAATGCAGAAAACAAAGAACGCGAGTATGATGATAGCTCTGCTTCTCGTAATGATGGCAGGTTCTGTTGGCGTTAGCGCCGACGGTTCCGACCCTCTAAATCCTGATGACGGCGGTGCCGACTGGGATGGCGATGGTCTAACCAACGCAGAGGAGCAGAATGCAGGGACTGATATGAATAATGCAGATACCGACAACGACGGACTGCCAGACGGATGGGAAGTAGCCTACGGACTCAACCCACTCTGGGCTGGCGATGCGAATGCAGATCCGGATGGCGACGGCCTAACCAATGCCCAGGAATACGCTGCGGGTACTAACCCGAACTCAGCGGATACTGATGGCGACGGTGTGAACGACGCTAACGATGCATTCCCGAACGACCCCAACGACGGGTCAGCTTCGGACTCCGACGGTGATGGTATTCCTGATGCCTACGATCCAGACTTCGAGGGTAACCAAGATGGAGACGGAGAAGGCGGCGCCGAAGGCGGCGGCGGCTCTGAGCAAGATCAAGGAGGCCAAGGCGAAGGTCAAGGACAAGGTCAAGGACA
>CEVL01070173.1_pt1 | contig 13508 bp, 11 predicted proteins | sample 427051 | NCBI WGS metagenome assembly CEVL01 (sample SAMEA2623673, study PRJEB7988) | marine metagenome | biome: marine biome (ENVO:00000447); feature: surface water layer (ENVO:00002042); material: "saline water (ENVO:00002010), including plankton (ENVO:xxxxxxxx)" | depth 5 m
CGGGCTCGTCAACTCCGGTCCCGGTCGTCCCGCCGGTTTCATGACCGAGGACCGAAAGCGTTCCGAGATGAATTCGCGAGAGCGTCGCCAAATCGACCGATTCTCTCGCCGTCTCGACCGCATGCAAGACGATTTCCGCCAATACGGCGATCTCGACGTCAAGTAGACGACGACGATAGACGATTTCCGATGAGACAGACATCGCGTGAATGCGCCAAACAAACGCCGCGCGAGACTGAAATGACTGCAAAAACACACTCGACGGTGTCCTATCCGCGATGCCTCTCTCTCGACCGCGCGTACGATGCGTCGTCACACTTCCGCTCGCGCGCTCCCACGCGCACGAACGAACGCTCGGCGTACGCGCGCACGAACGTCCATCCACGGTACCCGTCCTCGCACGCGCGCGCCGGCGTCCTTCGAGTCGTCGAGGGCACAGAGAACGAACGAAGGAACACCGACGTCGACGTCACGCGTCATCCGATGTCTGTGTCCACCACCGCCGCGTTCGCCACCGCGCGAGCGTCCATCTCGCGCGCCTCGCCGTTGGCGCGCAGACGCGCGATCGTGTCTCGCCGCGCGTCCGAATCGCGCGTCGTTCGCGTCGACGCCGGTACGACGAGCATTCAGTTCGTCAAGGGTGTAAATGAAAGCAGCGTTCCCGAGGTTCGCTTGACGAGAAGTAAAGATGGCACCAACGGCACCGCGTTTTTCGTCTTCGCCGAACCGGATGTGTTTGAAAACGGTCAGGGTGACATCACGGGCATGTTTTTGAACGACGAGGAGGGCGAGATGAGCACGGTCGACGTCAACGCCAAGTTTGTCAACGGGAAACCGAGCGGCATCGAGGCGAGGTACGTGATGAAGACGGAGGGCGAGTGGAGCAGATTCATGCGATTCATGGAGCGATACGCCGAGGATAACGGATTGGGGTTCAGCAAAAAGTAGGTGTTTCGTTTGTAGAAGACTTTGCAATGACGTGGAAAAATTTCCACACTTTGAAATCATCTTCTCTCGTCGTCCTCGCTCGTCGACTCTCGACTCTTTGCGACACTCGCCGGCGCATGCGTCTCGGCGCCGCATCGTCGCGAGCGCCGCCGACGCCGCCGCCGACGCGTTCGCGCGCGAAGCGATCACCCGCGCGCGCGTCCGCAGAACGACGAGGCGCCGCGACCATGTCGACGAACGCGACGAACGATTCGCCCAAGAGACTCGGACTCACCGGGTCCATCGGCATGGGAAAGTCCACCGTGAGCGCCATGTTTCGCGATCTCGGCGTCGCCGTCATGGACGCGGATGCGGTGCGTGTCGACTCGAGCGTCGATCGAACGTCTCGCGCGAGAAGAGACGCGACAGAAGACGCGAGACTGACGGTTGACGCGCGCGTCGCATTCGTCTCGCGAGCAGGCTGTGTACGAATTGTACGCGCCGAACGGCGCCGCCGTGCGCATTGTGGCGGAATTATTCGGTGGAGACGTGATCGATGCGTCGAGTGGGGCGGTCGATAGAAGGAAACTCGGAGCTGTCGTCATCGGAGACGACGCGAAGATGCGCGCGCTCGAGGAGGCGGTGCACCCACTGGTGGAACGCGCGAGGGAAGAGTTCGTGGCGTCTCGCGCGAGCGACGACGTCGTGCTGTTTGACATTCCGTTGTTGTATGAAAAGGGGTACGAGAAGACCGTAGACGCGGTGTGTGTCGTGAGCACGGGTGACGAGGCGACGCAGAGAGAACGAGTGATGAAACGCGACGGGATGACCGAGGAGAAATTTAACGGAATATTAGCTCGCCAGATGCCCGACGCGGAGAAGAGGGCGAAGGCTGATTACGTCATCGATACGTCGTGTTCGTTGGAGGAGACGAGAGCGCGAGTAGAAGAGATATTACGGGTATTCACTCGTTTAAGTGGTGAAGAATAGCGCGTCAGAGGCGAACCCCTTGTAACAGTAACCAAATAATGTTCTCTGATTGTTTCGTTGCAACGCGCTACTCGTTACCGTTGACTGTCGACGAGCATCGCACGTTCCCAGTGATCGATGTCGTCAACGGCGCTCGGTGGCGGCGGTAGGACAAGACTTCGAGGCGGCGGCTTCTCAGCCTCCACTCTAGCGTTTGTCGTCTTCCTCGCGGCGAAATGAATCGTGTCCCAATCGTCGATTCCGTCCGTAGAATCGAGATCGATGAAAAATCTATCGTCTAAACTCTCAAACTCGTCCTCTTCTATCAATGTCTCGCGCAATTCACGAGAAACTCGCGATCTGTCCCAGAGCCAACGGCTTCGCGACGCCTCGGCGATAGACGCGAAAAGCGTACTCCTTCCTTCTCGCGCGCGGTGCTCGACGCTCGACCGCGCTTCGTCCGTCGCGTTGTGCACCATCGCCATCGATTTCAACAGTTCGGGCGACGCGCGACGTGCGCTCTCGACGTCAACGTCATGATTGTTCGTCGCGTTGTACAAGACTCTCGCCGGAGACGGCGATCGTTTCGGCGCCGACGAAGAAGTTTCTTGCGACGCGGTGGGACCGCTCGGACCGCCACTAGTGCCCCGCGCCACGGACGCCGTGAGCGCGCATAGCTGCGCAAACGGCCCCCACCTATTCGGCGGCACAACTCCGCACTCTCGCGCCTGGTGCGCGCACGTCGCCGCCGCCGACCGCGCCAACAATCGAATCGCTCGCTTGAGTCGCAGTCTACTCTCTCGAACCGACGCGCTCGTCGGATCGCCCGATCCCTCCACCACACTTCGCGGTAAGAACAGCGACAGTCGCTCCGCGTCGACGCCCGCGAAATCGCGCACGTGCACGGATCCTCCGTTCTCCCACACCGAGGCGTTGGCGTCGTCCCACGCGCTCGTGGGCGCCCACACGAAGGACTGCGAACCAGCGTGCGATCCACGGTGCAGACGAGGCGCGTCGAGATACCGCGACGCGAGCGCAGTGAAATGCATCAAAATCCCCAATCCCGCCGCGAGCTCGTACGCGTCGAACCCCTCGTCGTCCGTCGCGTCCGGCACGCGCCACTCGCACGCGCGCACGCGTCTGGGCGCCCCTCGCCCGAAACAATCTTTCGCGGTGGACGTCCCGTCGTTGTCCACCGTCACCGGTAACAGCGCGCGCAAATGTCGTATCGCGCGCGCCACCTCGCGCGATCTCGCCTCCATCGCCCGCCCGTGATCGCTCTCCGCCTCCGCCAACGCGCAGGGCACCTCGACTTCGAACGCCGCCCGCTCCGCGTCCCGAAGCGCCGTCCTCGCCGCCGCCAACGCGCGCTCCCTCGCCTCCACCGCCCCACGTTCCGCGTCACGACACGCCTTTTCCCGCGTCACCCGCGCGACCGCCTCCTCGATCGCTCGTCGTCGCCGCGCCTCTTCGTCGGCCCGTCCCGCGCGCGCGCGTCCCGTCCTCGCCGTCGTCGCGCGTCGTCTCGCCTCGCTCGTCTCCATCGCTTCCCGCACGCGCGCGCGAAGCTGAGACGCGCGCGCGAGCGTGGACGCGAGCGCCCGGCGTCGCTCGACGATCGTTTCGTCCCGTCGCCCATCGCTCGTCGTCATGAATCAATCAATCAATGACTCACGAACTGATGAACCGAAAAGAACCGAACCGAAAAGAACCGAACCGAACCCGCTCGACGCCTCGATCGATCTCGCGCGTCACCGATCGATGATTGATTCTCGCGTCGAACGGTCGAACGGTCGGTCGAACGGTCGGTCGAACGGGCGGAGCGACTCTGTCGTTCGAACAGTCTCGGAGTAACGAACGAACGAATGAATGAATGAAAAGCATGCATGCATGTATTGATGAATCGGAGGTTCATGACTCGAGGATGTGTGGGTCAATCCACACCCCGCGCGCGCGCGAACGGGGACGTCACCGCGGACGCTCGCGACGCGAGACTCGGCGACGGGCGACGGGCGAGGGGTGGACATGGTCGTCGTCGCCTCTCGCGCGCGATCGGGATCGACGGGAACGAGCGCGAGCGAGGAGGCGCGCTGTTCGGGCGGTGATGTCGAATTCGACGACGATGATGGTTTTGAAATGGGCGCGCGACTCCTTCGAACGACGGTGCGACGACGACGAGGACGACGACGACGACGACGACGACGAGACGAGACGAGACGACACGAATGCGTGACTGACCGACGCCGTCTCGGTCGCGTTCGCGCGCGCAGGACGATCACGATTACACGGTGGAGGTGGTGGAGAGACGCCGACGCGGAGACAAAGACGAATATAAAGTGCGGTACGAATCGTTTCATTTCCCGAGACGGCGAGACGAGTGGGTGTCGAGGAAGGTGCTCAGGGCGTACGCGGGGAGTCCACGGTGGAAGAGTCGCGATCGGTCTCGGGTGCGTTCGAAACCGGCGGCGGCGGCGGGACGCGCGCCGACACGGAGACGGGCGGAGCGACGAGGCGAGAACGAGAGAGCGAAGGGCGCGTCATCGAGCGGGGATCAGAGACGACGCACGGGTGAGAGCGCTCGCTCGAGCGCGGGGAAGAAGACGCGTCGGGAACCGGTGCGCGGCCGGAAAGAGCGAAAGAAGACGCCGGCGCCCGAGCCCGAGCCCGAGTGCGAGGCGGCGCCGAAGACGCTCACCGAGGACGAACGCGCCAAGAGAACGATTCGAGTCTCCATGCAGGCGTCACTCAGGAAGGTGCTTCTGTGTGATTACGAGGCGTCTCGCGGTACCGATCCGAGACCGTTCGTCGCGCCTCGCGTCAACGTCGTCAACGTCCTGAACCAGTTTCTCACGAGCGCGTCTCCGCCGACGAACAAGGTCAAGGCGGCGCGCGCGGAAGCCGTCGTGCGCGGTTTCGAAGCGTGCTTCGACCGATCTCTCGACGCCAATCTTCTGTACAAGGACGAATGGCACAATCCACCCGTCGAGAAACCGAGCGAGCGCTACGGCGCTCTCCATTTGCTGCGCATGCTGGCCAAACTTCCCGCCATGTTTCCGCCCGAATCCTTCGCCGAGGACGCCGACGCGCTCCTCGTGCAGACCAAGGCGAACGAACTCTCCAAATTTCTCGCGTCTCGCGCTCGTGAATTCGGCGTGCACGAGGTCGCGATCGACGTCTCCCTCGCTCCGAGCACGCCCGATAACGGCGAGTGACGATGGACGCGCCGCATTCGTTGTAATCTAATCAAACGCTCCCCGTCGATTTTCCTCGATTTTCCTTGTCGCTCGAGGAGGACTTTCCCAATCGTCACTCACGCACTCGAACGCGGACGACGGTGACGGCGAGCGTCGTTCGAGACCGCCGTCATGGGTCGTAAGGCGAAGGGAAAACATCGCTTAGGTGCGCGCCGACGATGCGGGACGCGACGCGCGCGGGACGACCGAGCCGTGTGCGCGCACGCCGCCAGCCGCCAGCCGCCGCCATCGATGATGAGCTCGGGCGGCTGGTGGCGTGCGGTGGACGCGAGAGGACGCGAGGACTGACGATGACGACGCGAACGCGCGCGGTGTAACGCAGATAAGTACTACTACCTCGCCAAGGAGCAAGGGTTTCGATCGCGGGCGGCGTTCAAACTCGTGCAGCTCAATCGGAAGTATGACTTTTTGAGCAAGGCGAGGGCGTGCATGGACCTGTGCGCCGCCCCGGGGGGATGGCTGCAGGTGGCGCAAAAATACATGCCGATGAACAGTACGATCGTGGGTGTTGATTTAGCGCCCATTCGACCGATTCGAGGGGTGACGACTCTGGTGGAGGACATCACGACGCAGAGTTGCCGCGCGGCGCTCAAGCGCGCGACGCCGCAGGGGTTAAAGTACGACGTCGTGATACACGACGGCGCGCCGAACGTCGGTGGTAACTTTGCAAAGGAATCATACACGCAAGCGGCGCTGACGCTGGATTCGTTGCGTCTGGCGACAGAGTTTTTAGGGCCGGGAGGGTGGTTCGTGACGAAGGTTTTCAGAAGCGTCGAGTACCACGCCCTGTTGTACGCGTGTCAGCAATTGTTTAAAAAGGTTGAATCCACGAAACCGGTGGCGTCTCGCGGGACGTCCGCGGAGATTTACGTCGTGTGCAGTGGATACCTCGCGCCAACGAAGATTGATCCCAGACTTTTGGACGCGAAACACTTGTTCGCGGACACCGAGGCGGAGGCGCAACTCGTGGACGTTACCAAGGATGGCAAGCGAAAACGTAACAGAAGCGGTTACGAGGACGGTGTGTCCACCCTGTACAAGGAATGCGCCGCGGAAGATTTCATCATGAACGATAAACCGGGCGAGATGCTCGGATCACACCACACGTTCATTCTCGATGGCAAGGTGAGCGCGCGCATCGACGACGCTTTTTTTCTCGCATCCGAAAGCCAATGAAGATTCAGCTTCACAGTTTGTTTGAAGGGAGGTCAGAGCCCCTGCTGAAACAAACCTTCTAGTACAATGCCGTTTACCCATCTGAGGCTTTCATGGATGCGTTCAATCCTTCGATGGATATCGTTTTTTTCCGTTTCGAGCGACACGCTCATGACGCCTTTCGACTGACGACATTTTGCATTCCCGACGCGCAGAATCACAAGGGATTAGAAGCCCCCGAGGATGGATGGATGGATCTCGATAACCATCCGACCACGACTGATGAAATTCGTTCGCTGATGAGCGATCTCGGCGTGCTTGGAAAGGCTGATTTCAAGATTCTCCTTCGCTGGCGCATGACGATTCGAAAGGAAGCAGGTCTCGAAAAGAAGAAGCATCAAAAGGGACGTCGCGGACAGACTGAGGATTCCTCGGACGAGTCGTCCGAGGAATCGTCGGGTGATGAAGACGAAGCGTCTGATGGTGACGACGACGATGACGAGGGGAAGGATCAGCTCTTGAACGAGATGAGCGAGTTGAAGAGCTCCATGGACGCGCAGGCGAGACGCGACAAGAAGAAAAAGGCGAAAATCAAAGCCAAGGAGCGACTTCGCGTGGCGCGAGGCTTGGCGAGCAGCGGTGAGGCGATCGTGGAGCAAGAGATGGATCTCTTCTCCCTCGCGCGCATTAAAACCAAGGGCGCTCTCGACGTCGTCTCCAAGGCACCGACGCCGGGACTGGGCGCGGCGTACGACAGCGACGAAGAGCCGGACGCCGTCGGCGAAGACTCGGACGCGGAATCAGACTCTGAGGAAGAGGAACGAAGATTAGACCGGGAGGTGGACGACATGTGGGAGATGTACAAGGCGCGGCGAATGAAGAAGGGTGAAAAGTTCACCGAGCCGAGCAAGGGGAGAGATAAGCGCACCCAACTCGGGGCGGGAGAGCTGGACGACGAAGACGAAGACGAAGACGAAGACGCGAGCGACCCGGCGGACGACGAGTTCAAGTCTGACAGCGATGAGCTCGAGTGGGAGGACGATGAAGAGGAAGAGGAAGAGGAAGTCCCGAAGAGCAAACGAAACAAGACGAAGAAAGACTCGAATCCGCTCGTGGTCGATCTCGGAACCAAGCGAAAGAAGAACGCCGCCAAGGCTGCCGACATGTGGTTTTCCAACGATTTGTTTTCGAGCGATAAAAAGAGCGCAGTCGCGGCGACGGATTTGGGATCAGAGAGCGACGAGGAGGACGAACCGCCCGCAAAGGAGAAGAAGAAGAGCGCGAAATCGTCCAAAAAAAGAAAGGGTGCGGCGGCGGATGAAGAAGAAGAAAACTTTGACGATCTCAGAGCCAAGGCGCGCGAGGCGAAGGAAAAAAAGGCAAAGGCTGACGCCAAGGTTGCGAACGCGAAGCGAGGCAAGGGTGCGCGCGACGACACGTACGACGACGAGTCGGACGAAGAGACGACACGTCAAAAGGGTAGAAAAGGCGCGAACGATTTCGAAGTCGTCGCAGCCGAGGAGGACGTCGCGACCGGTAGCGAATCAGATTCCGGATACGAGTACGATTCCGAGGTCGACGAGCTCTCCGACGACACGCGCGCCCGAATCTTAGCCCTGGGACAGAAGATGATTCGCAAGAAGGACCGCGAAGAGCTCATCGAAGACGCGTACAACAGATACGCCTTCGATGACGACGACGTTCCGGATTGGTTCGCGGAGGATGAACGTCGATTCATGAAGCCTATTCCTCAGTATACGGCCGCCGAATTCGCCGAGGCCAAGGCGCAGCTCGCGGCGGTGAACACGCGTCCCATTAAGAAGGTTGCCGAAGCGAATTGGCGTAAAAAGAAGCGCGCCGAGGCTAAGATTGCTCAAGCGCGCGTTCGCGCGGCGGCCATCATCGAGCAAGACGACGTTCCCGACGTCAGCAAGGCGAAGGAGATTGAACGCGTCTTCGCCAAGGCGCGGCGAAGCGCGGCGGGCGGCGTGAAAAAACCTCGAAAAGTCGTCGTCGCTCGTAAATACCACCGCGGGAACGCAGGCGGTCCGAGCGTCGATAAGCGCCAACTCGCCGATCTTCGCGGTCAGCGCGCGTCCGCCAAGCGCGCGGGTAAAGGCGGCCGAGGCAGGGGTAAAGGCAAAGGCAAAGGCGGCCGCGGCCGAGGTAGGTAAAGGCCTCCGGCGACCGACGTCGCCGTCCCATCGTTCGCCCGCGCCGTGTTGTAACCATACTCACTCACACCATTCCCATCGCTCCTTCTCGTCGAGCGCGCGCGCGCCTTTCGAGGCACGTTCTCGCGCGGGCATCGCCTCGATGATACAATTTATTACAAGACCATCTTAACGCGTCTCTTCTCTCTCACGCGTCGGTGTCCGTCGCCTCGACTGGCGTCGACGACGTCTCGCTCGGCGCCGATTTTTCCGCGCGCCTGTAGTCGCGCAGCTCTTCGTGCATTTCAGCCACCCTCTCCGCCTCGACGGTGAGCTGTTTGATATCTGCCAGAGATATCGCGTCGACGTCGATGCGCGGAAGCATCGCTTCGCGGCGCGCTTTCGTGAGCGCCTCCACGGCGCGTTTCGTCTCGCCGCGAGGCGGCGGCGGGATCCATGCGCCGCCGACGCGTGATTTATCCGCCAGCGTCGCCATCTCTTCAGTCAAGGAATCCACGGCGCGCTTGACATCCAGCATGAGACTTTGATCGAACGGGACCGTTGGTGCGGTGACGACGGACTGATTGTTGACGTACCACCGCGGCGGCGGCGGCGTGCCAGCCGACGAAGGCGCGGACGCGGCGCCGTTCATCGCGGTGTTCTCCGACGGACTGCACTGATCGTTTTGACGGTTGCGTTCATCTGACTCACTGAACGTCGTCGACGCGCGTTCCACTTCGTCTTTGGCTCGCGTCTCGCGCGGTGCGTCGCTCCTCTCGTCATCCGTCGGCGCCTCTTTCGACGCCTTCTTCATTCGCAAGACGGTCACGTCGTACAAGGTGAACTCCGTCTCGGATCGTGGATGCAATATCAAACGTCTACCATCCTTACGCAAGCCCAAAAGTCCCTCCATCAGGCCGGACGGCAACGCGCTCGCGTCACCGTCTTCCAGTTTCGCCTTGACGCCATCGGTGCGCCGAGACGTGTCGTCCCGGAGCGCGACCGAAAGCACGTCGTCGTCACCCGTAGAGAGACCGCCCTGTATGGATTCAAAATTGACCTGAACGCTATCACCCATCTCCACCACGGAAGTCGACGCTTCCGAAGACGCTCTTCCCGCGACGTCGAGCGTGAAGCGCGTCGGCGTCTCGGACTCGCAGCTCGAACGCTTTCGCGCGGCGACGAAGTGTCCAATCGTGATTTGCGCCGCCACGGCGAGCCAATCGCTCTCGTTCCGCATCAGAGCGCTGAATAAAATCACACCGTCGTGGCGTATCGTCACGTAATTATCTCTCTGAGGCTCGCACGTGAGTCTCTCGTCGATCGCTCGACGCACGAGCGGTTGTTTGTCCGGCGAATAAATCAAGACGTCGCGCGCCTCTGCGCCGTCGCGATCCAGAATGGCTAATCCCGCCGGACCCACGGGAACGTACTCATCGTTTTTCAAACGGTAGAGCTGCGCGATCGAGGCCCCGAATCGCACGCGTTCCGACGCGTCCCGCGCGTCCCGAGCTGCGTCGTCGACGCCGTCATCAATGTCACCAACGGCGTCAACGTCACCAGCGGCACCAGCGGCGTCAACGTCACCAGCGGCGTCAACGGCGTCAACGGCACCAGCGGCGTCGTTGTCTCGCACACCATCGTCCTCGCCCCCCTCTTCATCCACGCTCGGTGTCGCGTCATCATCATCCGCATCCTCTTCATCATCCGCATCCTCCGTCTCGAGCGGTGAGCGATCGGACGCCTCTCCCTTGGTCTCCTCCTCGACGTCTCCGAACAGGCGCAACACGCGCGTCTCGCGCGTCGGCGAACGCTCCATCGACCGACGAGGTGTGCCGACCACCCATCAATCAATCAAATCGATGCAATCCATCAGCGTCAGTCGGTCGCGCGCGCGTCGATTCATTCATTCATGCGGGCGGTGATTCAGCGCGTCGTCTCCGGAGGGGTGACGATCGCGCGGACCAAGGTGCGACGTGACATCGATCGCGGCGCCGTCGTTCTCGTCGGCATCGGCGCCGACGACGACGACGAGGACATCGATTACGTCGTGCGCAAAGTTTTCAACACAAAGCTCTGGGAAAGAGACGACGAGACGCGCAAGCCTTGGAGCGCGTCGATCGCTGATTTAGGATTGGACGTGCTCTTCGTCTCCCAATTCACCCTCCACGCCGAGCTCAAGGGGAATAAGCCGAGTTATCACCGAGCGTCGCCGCCGCTCGTCGCGAAACCCATGTATGAAAAATTTGTCAGTCGAGCGCGCGACGAGTATGGCGTGCGTGCGGGGAAGATAGAGGATGGCGAATTCGGGGCGATGATGGAGGTTCACGTGGTGAACGACGGTCCGGTGACGATCATCGTCGATTCGAAGAACCGAGGGTAGGAGTTCTGTAATTGTTCTAGTGGTTGTCATTGTTCTAGTTCTAGATTCATCCGCAAGAGAAGATGGCGGCTCGCTCTCCTTCGCAACGTGCGCACGCGCACGCAAAGCCGTAATCGCGAAGTGACTCGTTTCTCTCCGCGAGAGATTTGGAATTATCGTCGAGATATGACATCGTGATCTCTTCACCGGCCGCGATGTTTTTCCGAGCGACGATGACGCACGCGCCGGTGACGTCTCGCTCGCCCTTGTACGGCTGCGCGTTTGGGTCGCAGTCGTGGTTGAAACCGCTCTGAATCGAGAATAACGCGGTGCCGAGGCACGGAATGTCGTAATCTATATCGAGCGCGTCCAAGAGGGGCTGGGTGACGCGCTTCACCTCAGATTTTTCGTCTCCCTCCGGCGCGTCGTCGACGGCGAGAAAATAATTCTCCGTCGGGCTCTCTACGACGAGTTCGAGATTGTTCAACTCGAACGCGCCGATGAGCCTGCCGTACGTGTCGAGAGAAAAGAAACGAGGTCGCGCGTCAGCCTCCTCTCTCCACGCCGCTCGAAGTAATTCCAAGGAATCACTCGCGAGCTGCCGCAACGTCCGTCTAAAAGCGCGTTCGTCGCTCTCCTCAGCGCACTCGTCGGGCGTCGCCACCGACTCCCACCAAAGCGCGTTGGCTACGGATGCAAAGGGCGCGCGCGCGCGATCCTCAATCGCATCTTCGCTCGCGTCATCACACGCAGCCTTTCCTTTGCTCGACGACGCGGACAGTCTCTCGACGTCGTTCCGTTTCGCATTCGCGCGACAACACATCGCGGCGACGGCTTTGGCGGCGAGAATGAAAATATCATTCGTCTCCGACGCGTGCGCGTAAAACTCTCGCAGCGCTTCCTTGTCGCGCGACGCGCCGCGAGGACCCAGACACATCATCGACTCGTGCGCGCGCCAGGAAGTCTCCGCGCACGCGTCTGAACAGTACACGTTTCGATCGCATCCTCCCGGGCACGCGACGGCGCGCGGACCGTCAAACGCCTCGGTGCCCGGAAGTCGCGCCTCGCCGTTCGCCAATCGCACCAAGTCACCGACGGTGAGACCGCTCGGAAGTGGCGTCGACGTCGACGCGCGCGCATCTTCGTCCACGATGCCGTATTTCCAGAGTAACCGCTCGCCAATCGACGTCGACACGTCGCCGACGAATCGAAAGCACCCAGCGCACGCGCGCGCGTGCCGTCTGTTGCCTTCGTGTTGCGCGGCGACGAGAGGTTCCTCTATGAGCACGCACTCGCCCTCCGCAAACGCGCGCGTGGAGAACACGCCGCGTCCATGCCTCGCGGACGGTTTAATCTCCACGTTTGCCCCCGCGACGAGCTCTCCGGTCGCCGAAAGACGATGCGTGACGCGCTCGCGAGCGGCGGCGCGCCATTCGCGCTCCGACGTCGCCGCGTCCACGGGATCCATCGTTCACGGGCGAGACCGTTCGTCCTAGAAGCGTGCGTATGCCGATGTCGCGACGCGGAGCCCGTCGACGCCGCGAGGTGGCGTCGGGACGCGCGACTCTGGCGACTGTGCCGACAGACGCTCGGGACGCGACGGCGAGCGGAACTAAACGAAACGGAACGGAACGGTACTACGATGATTTTTGTTGATAACGTTACGCGCGGAGCAAAACTTTCAAAAGGGCCATCCGAATGAACAGACCGTTTTGAGCCTGTCGGAAGTAACCCGCTCGGGGATCGGCGTCGCAATCGACGGTGATTTCATCGACGCGCGGGAGCGGGTGCATGACGACGGAGCTCTGCGGCAACGCGTCCATGACGCTCTGATCGACGATGTACTTGCCGCTCGCCGCCGCGTAATCTTCGAGATTCTTGAAACGCTCCTTTTGGATGCGCGTTTGATACAAAACGTCCACGTCCGCTGCAACTTGAGCGAGATCGGTCGCCTCTTCCCACTCGATGCCCTTGTTCGTCAACAACTGTTTAATGTCGTCCTTCATTTTCACGACGTCCGGCGCTACAAAGTAAAACTTGACGTCGTTGAACTGCGTCAAAGCGCTCGCCAGCGATCGAACGGTTCGGCCGTTCGCTAAATCTCCCACGAGAGCGATGTTAAAGCCATCGAGACGCCCGATTTCTTTGCGGATGGTGTATACGTCGAGCAGCGCCTGCGTCGGATGTTGCCCCGGTCCGTCGCCGGCGTTGATGAGCGGCTTCTCGATCGCGTCAGCCGCCCTTCGCGCGGCGCCTTCGGTGAAGTGTCTCAAGACCACGATGTCGGCGTATCCTTCGACCGTCCGCATCGTGTCCTCGAGCGTTTCGCCCTTGGCCGCGCTCGAATACTCGCCCGCACTCTCCGTGCTGACGATGCCGCCTCCCAATCGACCCATCGCCGCCTCGAACGACAAGCGCGTGCGCGTGGACGGCTCGTAAAACAGCGTGCTCATCAGATATCCCTGCAGCATGAGCGACTCGGGCGTTCCCGGTTTCACCTTTGCCATCTCGTCCGCGACGTCGAAGAGCTCCTCCATCATGGCGCGATCGAATTGCTCCGCCTCGACGCACGACGTGAGCTCGGATAATCCGCTCGTGTACCGCGTCGCGCGCGTTCGCGCGCGTCCACGTCTCCCACAACGTCTCTTCGCGCCCTCTCGCCTCGCCGGCCGCGCCGCCGATGATGAC
>CEVL01023800.1_pt1 | contig 13501 bp, 10 predicted proteins | sample 427051 | NCBI WGS metagenome assembly CEVL01 (sample SAMEA2623673, study PRJEB7988) | marine metagenome | biome: marine biome (ENVO:00000447); feature: surface water layer (ENVO:00002042); material: "saline water (ENVO:00002010), including plankton (ENVO:xxxxxxxx)" | depth 5 m
CGAACTCCCGTACGAGATTTGGGAGCGCATCATCGCGCGCATCATTCGTCCGGAAGAGTTTGGTTCGTACGTCGAGTACATCTACGTTGGGTTCCGGCTGTACCGAGTAAAGGTGCGCGGGCCTCACGAGATCGACTGGGAGGAACTGGATAGAGATGTGCGGGTGGATGAGGTGGCAGTCGCCAAAGAAGAGGCGAGGATTATTAAACTGGACAACGACTCCATGGCGAAACGGTGCGGAAAGACAATCTCGGCGCTCCGCGGCACGTGTCAAACGTTTCGACGCGTCATGGACGGACCCATCGGGAGAGATGTGTGTCGAGAGGCGTGGGAGACGGTGACGAAATGCTGTTCGGGTGTGTACCCGTATGTACGGATGCCGAATGTGTTTATACCACCCTCGTATGGAAGTGTGGTGTCACCGTACGGGCTGGATGAAAGTGCGGCGTCACTGTACGAGTCGCGTTTCGCACCTTCGACAATGTCGCACGAGAATAAGTTGGCGCTTTTTTTCGGAGAGACGTGTCAGATGTGCGGAGAGGATGTGACGAGATTTCAAGTGGTGTATCGGGGCGTGCAGTGGTGTGTCGGGGCGCGCGTGTGCAACATGTGTCTCCTCGAGAATCTCGAGGCCCGGCCCAAGAGAGACACACCGACGCTCATCGACGGGCAACCGATTCTCGAAGAACACTACAAGTCGCTTCCACTGATCGAATTTGATGGGGAAAATTGGTATTGGCGCAACTCTGTGTTGAAAAACATGGAGCGAACCAAGGAACGTCAGCGTCGATTGGAGGAGAAGAAGAAGAAGAAGAGAAAGGCGTTGAAAAAGAAACGAGAACGCAGACGCAAACGCGACGAGTTGCAATCTGTTCGCGACGCGAAGCGCGATAAACGACGCGAAGACATGAATGTCATCCTCACACAGTACGTCGTCGATGAAAAATCGTTGGAATTGAGCGAGACTTACCGCAAGCACGCTGCGATGGCGAGACCGCTGACGATTCAGTTCCGCAAGACGTATCTGGCAACAATCTTGAGCGAAATTCCCAAGAACTTCCATCGACCACCGAATTCTTCGGCGTAAAATGAAGACACGTGAAATGAACTGAGCAACGCACTGTACGAATTGTAACAATTTCAATCTACTTTGATACTGTAATCGCTAGTGCGACGACGTCCCTCGCAAAGCGCCGGCGCAATCGAGCTCTCACGCCAAGCCCGCGAGACAGTCTATGATGAGTCGATAGCCTTCGGGCACGTCGTCTCCGTCGTGACACGCCTTTGCGATCATGTGCAAGTCGTTGATGTCGAGATGTTTGGACAAGAATAGCAGAACGTGGAAATCTCGAAGTCGTTCCGCGTACGGTTTGTCCTTTCGAAGCACATCCTTCAAATCCTCAACCGTTTGTATGGGATGTAAACGATTTTCGATGGGAAAAGTCGTCGATATCGCGCCCTCGTGGTCCAAAATGGGAACCGTCACGAGGAAGAAATCGTTGTCTACGTCGAACACGTCTTTGCGTTCGACCATGACCTCATTCGTCAACTTGGAGACGCCCTTCAATTCTTCTCCGTCTTCGTCCGAGGCACATTTTCCTGTGAACCAACCTCTATCGTAAATCTTGATCGCTAAGTCACTGAGCTGAAAAGCCTCGAAAGAAACTTGCCAATTGTCGTCCTCGTCCTCAAAAGTGCTCACGACAGCCGTGACGAAGTCTTTACCGTACTTGGATTGTAATCGAGCAATTCTCGCCACCTCGCCGGCGCTCAGCGTAAAATCTCGATCATCTTTCGGCGTGCTGATGATACACCCGACGCGAGACAACCCCATGGCTTCGGCGATCGCATCGGCGTTGTGGTCCTCCAGCGTATCCTCCAACACTTCGACGTCTTCTTCCGTACCTTCTTGCTCGGGCTCGTAAATCACTTCCACGCGAGCTTTGCCCTCGTCGTCTCGCGTTCCGTACAACCATCCAAACCTCACCTGTTTAAATCCGAGCGTATAATTCACGTAACTCTGGAACACATTCGCCGCGTTCGCATCGAACGACACGCTCACGCAGTGCGGCGTCTCTTGTCGCTCAATCCTCGTCTGCGCCGCGATCATCGCGTCGACGGTCATCTTTTTCCCAGTCAGCCCTCTCGCGTCGTTGTGCACCGCCGCCATCGTCGGCGTCGGCGTCCTGTCCACAGAATACAGCACGTGCACGACGGATCCGTTCTCCGCCAACCCAACGTCCGCGATCTTCGCGCCTTCGTCCGCCATGTCGACGAACGCGCTCGGATCCTTGCTCGTGAGGAGCGCCAACGACGTCGAGAGCGTTTGGTCGTCTCGCGGCACTTTGAGCTCCGTCTCGAGGATAGCTTTCAATTCCGCCACCGTGATTGACGAGGATGGCACGTTGACACGCTCCGTGCCGTCGCGCGTGCGCACGCGCACGATCATGTCGGTCGAACGCGCGAGAATCTGGGGACGGCACCGGTTGACATGGTTGTAGTGATTGTTTATTGATGAAGACCCGCGCGATCGATGGATGGATCACTTCTGAAGCTCGAACCAGTCGGGCGTGCCTCGAAGACCGTCGACGTATCCTTTCACGTCCGGAATGTTTTTGTGTATCGCGACGGCGGTGTGAATGCTCTCGTACGTGTCCGGCTCGGGCGGTTCGAGAAACGAGAGCGTGGCGTACCAGTGCGGGAACTTTTCAATCCACGGTATGACGTTGAACTGTTTCAGCGTCGCCTTCTCGTCGAGCTCGATATCATCGTCTTCATTACAGCGTCCGATGATTCGATCGAACCATTTCAGACACAGCGCGTGCGCGGGCACGCCCGCCTTGACGGAGAGCTTTCGCTTGACGTCCGCCGCCGTGTCCGAACCGTCCGCGTTCACCTCCACCTCGTGGTGTTCCATGAGATGACTCATGCTCGGCACGTTCGCCGTCGCGTGCGTAATCTTCAGTTTCAGCGTCACCGTTCGCGTCGACCGCGCGTCGGACTCCTCGTCCTTCGCGTCACCCGTCGACGGCGCGCGCGCCTCCTCCGCCATCGCCTCCTCCGCCATCGCCTCCTCTCGCGTCTCCGTCCTCGCGATCCGCGTCCACACGAACGACGACGCGAGCGAGCACGATATCGACGTCGCGCGCGTCGAACTCTCCCTCCACCGCGCCTCGCCTCCTCCATCGTCGCGTCGTCGCGCGTCGCCCCTCGTCGCCCCTCGAGCGTTTTCCCGCGCCTCCCCGACCGTTTTCCTCGTCACCGATCACGACTCGTCCCGTCACCCTCTCGACCAATCACATCACGGGACGTCCACCGTGTCCAATCACATCACGGGACATCCACCGTGTCCAATCACATCACGCGCACGCACCACCTCGCGCGTCTCGACCAATCGCATCGCGTCGAGAGCGATTGCGGAGACGCCCGCGCGCGACGACGCGGATGAGCGCGCGGGCGCGGGCGCTGACTTTTCGGCGCGTCGCGCGACGACCGCGAGCGCCGACGCGCGAGCGCCGACGACGAAGAGGCGGAGAAACGCGCGCGCGCGAGGGGAAGAGGACGCGCGCGAGACGCGCGCGCCGGTCGAGGGGACGAGCGCGCGTGGATTGGACGACGAGAGACGCGGTCGAGGGGCGATTCGATTTCGATTTCGATGAGCGGGAATAATCCATTCGTGGATACCTCGTCCGAGTCCTCGGCGGGAGGGAGGGAGCGTCGTGGGACGTCTGGGGTGTCGGAGACGGCGCAGCACTCGGGGACGGCGTTGGACGTGCACGCGTTGGCGGATGATTTCGCGACGCGGGCGACGACGGAGCGGGAGCGATCGACGAGCTCGCCGAGCGCGCCGAGCGCGCCGACGTGGGCGGGAGTCGCGGACGGTGGTCAGGTGCACGCGTCGATGGAGTCTAGGAATTCGAACGAGGTGACGGTGCCGCCGCGGAGGGAGCGAGAGGTGAGCGCGGAGGAACGAATCAACGAGACGGCGAGCGCGCTGATCAAGGCGAACGCGGCGAGCGCGTCCTCCGCGGAGGAGTTTATCGGTCAATCGGACGATGGGGCGTTCAGCGATCGGTTGGCGATCGCGACGGCGAAGATTAGTACGCTCGCGGCGCAGTTGAAGCAGAAAACGGCGGCGGCTCGAGAGGCGCGAACGCAACAAGACACCTTGGACGGGAAGGCTCTCTTGCGTCGGTTACAAGAGACGTCGTCGAGTCAAACGGCGGCGCCGGGTTTAGTGTCCGTGGAATCTATGCGACGAGGCGAACACACCATGCCGGCGGATGGTCCTGGGGAAGCGAAGCCGGTGAAGAGCTTGTCGTACAAACTGAGCGCAGCGGCGCGGCGGACATCGCAGAGACTGTTCCAAAACGTCGGCGCGGTGGAGAAGATGAGCGACGGCGACTTTAAGACGTTGTGGCAGTGCGTGCAGAAACAAGAGAGCATACTCAAAGAAATTTCCGACGTCAGCGCGGCGTATAAGAACGCACAGCGCGCAGTGTTCGAACATAGCAAACATCTGGCACATCTCGTGCGTAATTTGGTCGAGACGGGTGATAAAAATAACAATTGGGAGGGCGCGCCCGTCGTGGCGCGCGAAGCAGCCTTGCGAGAGACGTGCAAGATGGTGGACGTCGCGGACGCGCTCACGACGCGATGCACGCCGCTCACCGAGGAAGTGTTCGATTGGAACATTCTCGAGCCGAGCAGGCATCGATCCAAGGAGATCCCGGCGTACAAGGCATCCGTGGCGAAGAGAGAACTCTACATGCGCGACATGGACGCCTTCCATCGCCAACTCGCCGCGCTGCGCAAACGTCCTTCGAAGAACCCCGACGATCTCGCCCTCAAGGAGGAACAGGCTCGCCGAGCCAAGGAAAGGTTTCAAAGCTTTAGCGGCAAGCTCGTGGAAGAGCTCTCCATCGTCGACGGTATGCGTTACGAGACGGCGTATTCTCTCGTCCGCGGCTTCGCCAACGTGCAGTGCTTCAATCTCGAGCGTCAACTCGATATCGCGCGCGCGCTTCGCGGCAGCGGTCAATAGCGCGGAAGACTTTCTCACACGCTTGTATTCTACGAAAATAATAATACTGAATACCGTTTTGCAAACTACGCGCGCGCGTCACTCGTCGCCGCTCTTTCGTCTGAGCCCAAACTTTTCCACAAGCTTGAACGCCTCCTCCAGCACCTCGCTCTCCGCCCGATTGAGCTCGTGAATCTCGTCCACCACCCTGTTCATCGCGCGATCGCGCGCTCGAGGATCCACGACGTCGTCTTCCTCGCTCGGGAACCCAGCCTCGGCGAACTCGAGCATGGATCGGGACGGCGCGGCGCCCTCGTCGTCACCCTCGGTCTCGTCGGCGGTGTCATCGGCGGCGCGCGCGGTGGTGCGTCGAGGGACGCGGTGACGACGGGCGCGAGACGGGAGACGCGTCGTCGACGGCGTCGCGAGAGACGAGGCGCGCGCGAGCATGTCGACCCAAAAGCGTCGAGTCGCGAAGTGGGGGCGAGGCGAGGCGCGTCTCGCGGTGCGTCTACTTTACATGCTACTAAACCGCGTGTGTGCCGAGGATTCAAACACACGTTCGTCGTGTGGTCGTTTCTCAACGCACGCATCGAGTGAATCGATGCTGTCCGACGTATCCGCCCTGCATGGCGCGTCGCACGTTGAGCTCGAACGCGTGCGGCGTCACGGCTAAATCCTGCGCCGCCTCTTTATTCAAAGGATCGTCCGGATTCGGTTCGCTGAACAGCAGCGACAGCCCGAATAACACGCTCGAGATTGTTAACACCGGTTTCCAATCCTCTCGCAGAATGTTCAGGCACACGTTCCCGTCTAAATCGATGTTCGGGTGGTACACTTTTTGTTCGCATCGAACCTTCGGCGGTTCGTGCGGGTACATGGCCGGCACGGCGAAAGCGAAATCAAACGTCCCACCGCGATAGAATCCCTCGTCCGGTTTGATGGAGATGACGAAATTGAGTAAATCATCCTTTCCGTTGGGAAAAGCGATGGACATCGTGCGCGGGAGCGCCAATTCAGAAATGTCTGTCCGCGTCGACGTTCCCGTCAGTCCTTCGTCGGCGCGCGAGACGACGTCTCGAACGAGGTCACGCGTGCGAATCGACGCACGACGCGCGCGCGCGGACGCACCTTTGGACACACGAACCTCTCCGCTCGATTGTCTCGTCGTCGCCCCGCCGTTCGCCGCGCGCTCGGCCGCCTCTTTGGCTTGTTTCTCCTGCGCGTCGTCGGTCAGTCGTCGATTCATTCATCCGCGCTTCGTCGCGGTCGTTCGCCGACGCGCGCGCGAGAGCCGTCGAGGTCGCGCGCACCTTGACGGAGAAGAGTTTGATCATCGCTCGCGCGCGCGCTCGTCTCGCGTCTCCCTCGCGCGCGTCCGAATGTGACGCGGTGAGTCACCGTCGCGAGTCATGACTCGACGCGCGCGAGGACGACGCGCGATGGTGTCGAACGGCGTGGGTCGGGTCGAGCGATAATCATCGACCGCGTCGCGCGTCATACTCGCGCGCGCGGACGCCATGGCGCTCACGATGCGGCGCGTGGTGGTGCCCAAGACGTCCCGGTCGGCGGTGACGGCGACGCGAGGGGGGAATCGCGCGCGAAGGCGCGCGATCGCGACGCGTGCGGACTCGAACAATGAAAATCGCTACGGCGCGTGCTGGCCGGGACGGGCCGAGGTGCCGCCGAACGTGGCCCCGCTCGGGAACGGAAACGTGAAGAAGATTTCGTTGCTCGGAAGCACGGGGTCGATCGGGACGCAGACGTTGGACATCTGCGAGGAACATCCGGATAAGTTTGAGGTTGTGGCGCTGAGCGCGGGACGCAACGTGCAGCTCGTGGCGGAACAGTGCAAAAAGTTCTCGCCCAAGCTCGTGAGCGTGCAAAATGGAGAGGACGTCGATAAGCTTAAGTCCGCGTTGCAAGGTTTGGGGGCGGAGATGCCTGAGATCATGTACGGTGCGGACGGTATCGTGGAGGTTGCGCGTCACGCGGATTGCGACTCCGTCGTCACGGGTATCGTTGGCTGCGCTGGTTTGCCGCCGACCGTCGCCGCCATCGAGGCGGGCAAGAACATTTGCCTCGCCAACAAGGAGACGCTCATCGCGGGTGGTCCGGCGATCGTGCCCCTCGCCGTGAAGCACGGCGTGAAGATTTTGCCCGCGGATTCCGAGCACAGCGCTCTCTTCCAGTGCATTCAAGGCATGCCGGAGGGTGCGTTGCGACGCATCATCCTCACCGCTTCCGGCGGTGCGTTCCGTGACATGGAACTCTCCACGATGAAAGAGCTTGCGATCTCTGACCCGACCGCCCTTCACAAGAAAGCGACGACTCACCCGAACTGGGACATGGGCGCTAAGATTACCTGCGACAGCGCGACGCTCATGAACAAGGCGCTCGAAGTCATCGAAGCGCACTACCTCTACGGCACGTCGTACGATAACATCGATGTCATCGTTCACCCGCAATCGATCGTTCACTCGATGGTCGAGACCGCCGACAGCTCTGTGTTGGCGCAGTTGGGCTGGCCGGACATGCGCTTGCCGATTCTTTACACCATGTCCTGGCCGAACCGCGTCCAGTGCTCCGAAGTCACTTGGCCACGACTCGACTTCGTCAAGATGGGCGATCTCACCTTCCGCGCGCCGGACTTTGAGAAGTACCCGTCACTCACCATGGGCTACGCCGCCGGTCGCTTCGGTGGTACGATGACTGGTGTTTTCTCCGCGGCGAACGAACAAGCGGTCGCCATGTTCTTGGATAAGAAGATTGGTTTCTTCGACATCTACAAGGTCATCGACCTCGCCATGGAGGCGCACAAGAACGAGCTCGTCCTCGATCCGACGCTCGATGACATCGTTCACTTCGACTTGTGGGCGAGAGACTTCGTCAAGCAAGTCGTGGAATCTGGCAAATGCACCGAAGCTTTGCCGGTATAAATATGTTTCATTCATTCCTTTTTCTGAAATAGACGTGAGCTTTCTCTTCCGTGCCGCCCCTATGACATTAACTTCTTCTTTCTTAGCCGAGCAGACGCGGCGCCTCTTGATAATGAGAAACCTCTCACAGACGCCAGAGGCGCCAGAGACGCCACACGTTCCCGCATCTCGATCGTCATGCTCGCCGCGACCAAGCCGACCGCGACCAGAGCACAGTCCGTAACCCGATGCACGCGTCGCGCGCGCCGACGAACCCCCGTCCGGCGCGCGAGCTCGTCCTCGGGCGGCCCTTCGGACGAGGAGTTGTTCGCCGAACTCGAAAAGATTAATGCTGCGAACAATTCCAAGTCGGCGAGCGACTGGATATCGAATTGGCAGCAAAAGATGAACGACCCTCCGGACGAGGAGGCGCACAGAGCGGAGGCGGAAGAGGCGCGGCGGGCGGAGGAGGCGCGGTTAGAAGAAGTGCGCTCGTATCGATATGTCTACGTGCACGACTTGCTCAGCGGGGCTGGCGACTCGTTCGCGGGAAATTATTTATCAGACGCACTCGGTACGATCGCGATCGGGTTAGAGAGTCCGGATTTAGTGGGTGGCGACGACAACTTCACGGTGACGAGCGCACTCGAGAAGTTGACGAATGAGTTGAAAAGCGGGGACAAAGAGCGACCGCTGCGGTTGATCGGGTCGAGTACCGGTGCGCTCGTCGCCGCGCTGTACGCGGAACGCAATAGAGGCGTCGTAGACAAAGTGTTCCTGTTGGCGCCGACGTGGGAGTTGTCGAAGTGCCTCGAAAATTTTGAGTCCAAGTACGGTATTAAGTTCACGGACGCTTTCCGAGAGGACGCGAAGACCCTCCCAGATTATCCCACGGTGACGTGTCCGGCGTATGTCGTGCATGGGTTTGACGATGATATATCTCCGCTGGATAATTCAGCGCGTTGGATGCAGATGGCGTCGCAATGGATGCGACAAGAGGGTGATTCAGAAGAGAACGTCGCAGAGCGTCGATTGTTGGAGGTGAGTGGACTCGGGCACGGCGTCGAGACCGCTCTTCCGATGTCGATGGGTCGATTTTCAGAGTTTTTCCATTTGCCGCGAGTCGATTTGTATTTGCGCGACTCTTGAGTGAGAATTCGCAGCGGGTAATTTACCTTCGATTGCTTTCGTTGTTGACGCCTTCCAAATTTAGCGTCGATACTTCGAGCTGGTATCGTTAAGGCGAGATAACACGGAGCGCGATGATACGCTCGCGCTGATAACGCTCGCGCTGAGACTGGTCTTGATAGATCGACTCCGTCTGTGCACGTGTGATGGCGGCGGCCACCGACAACGAACGCTTGTGTGCCCAAGCGGAAACGGAGTGCGAGTTGTCTTCGACACTAAAGGCGTGCATCAAAGAACACGAGAAGCGCGAGTGCGAGTACGTCAAGTGGGAGGAACGACTGCGACATAAGAAAAGATCGATAGAAGATAACATCGTCAACTGCGATGATATCGTTCGTCAGACTGATGCTAAGCATCTGCTCGCGACGGAAAACGCCAAGAGGGACATCGAGAATCAAGAGAATAGCGTGCATGTGATAGAGGATTTACGTAGAAAGTTGATTGAGATTCGCGATGAAAATCATCGCACGACGATGCAAATCCAACACGGTAAGAAGTACTTCGAATACCTCAGTGGGTCCATTCAAACTGTTCTGTCTCGCAAAATATCAAACAACGAGGACGTCTACGAGCTCGTGGAAGAAATTCTCAGTCGACACCAAACACTTTCTTCGACGAATGAACAGCTTCGACGTCAATACGCGGCGACACTTCGTACACACGATGAGAAAGTGCACGCACACGGCAAATATGTCGATGCTTCTCGCGAAACCATCTTGGCACTAAAAACTCGACTCGGCGGCATGAAACGCACGCTCGAGTCAAACGTACGCAACAAAAGCGCAAATTTGACAACGGCGAGGCACTACGCGAAGAAGTGCGCGTTCAAACACACCTCTGTGAGTCTCATCAAATTGGCAGCTGAGAACATGTTTTCGCAGTGCGTCCAGCGCTCGTTCATCGGTCGCGGATGTCAAGACTCCATCGAGGCACGTCTCACCGTCATCGGCCATTACCTGCGCGACATCCGAGAATTGCTCGACAACGAAATCTAAATGGTGCGTCGTATTGCAATACAGTACATCGTCTAAGCTGACACACTTCACGCTCATCTGAAGCGTTTCTGTTTTCGGCGTTCCGCTCTCTCTCTTCTACGCTTCTCCTCTCTCGTTTCCTCTCGCTCGCCGTCGTCCTCCGCTCGAGGTCTATTCATAAAGGGAATGACTAGCTTCGTGACGACCATGTACGTCACAACGCCAGGCACGACGAGCATCGTCAACCAGAACCAGTCTGAAAACGTCGAAGCCGCGAGCGAAAACGCTCCCACGTAGATCAAATCCTGATAGTATTCCGTCAACCCGCCGTTGAGCGACTCACCGCCGTCGAGAACCTCGCCGTTTTCCCCGAACACGGGTTTCGCGTACGAATGCAGAGAACCGAGCGACGCTCGACACGCGAGTTGCGTGAGAAAGAACACCGCAAAGTTCCACCAAACGCAGCTCTTCCGACGCCAAAGCAGACGAACGAGCACGTGCACCGCCGTGGTGCCGTTCAAGACATCGCCGAGGAATTTCAACCTCGTGCGGTTCTCCTCCAATCGCCTCTTCGCTCCGGACTTGGCCATCGTTCGAGACCACCCGCGCGAGTGAGTGTGGTGCGTTTGAATGCCCGCGCGAAGCGCGCCCACGCCGTCAGACCTCATCGCGCGCGCGACGCGTTCACGTCGACGACGTCGTCGAGGACTGGAGACATGCGCGCGTCTTCTGGCGCGACGCGCGGCGCGAGCGTTCGTATCCCGCGCTCGCGGGAGGCTGAAACGTCTCGAGGTGCTCGATTAATCAATCGTCGACGTGTACGCAAACAACGCGTCTCAAACGTCGCATCGCGCGCCGCGCTGGCGGATTCCAAGACGCACGGTAATCGACCGTCGAACTCTGTCGTCGTCGGCGGCGGGCCGACGGGTCTGGCGTGCGCGATCGCGCTCGCGAGACGCGGTTGGGAGAACATCGAGGTGTGGGAGCGCCTGAGTAAGCCGCCGGCGTCGGCGTCCGAGGTCTGGGGAGACGCGTCGAGATCGTACAACGTAGGCCTCAGCGGTCGCGGACAGAGCGTGCTGAAGGATCTCGATCTGCTCGAGCCGGTTTTGGATAAGTGCGCGGTCGTCAAGGGTCGCATGGATTGGGGACCGGACGGAGTCCCGAAGGAACGATTAGCAAATAAGGCGTACGATACGCAAGTGATTCAGAGAGATCGGCTCGTGTCGGTTCTCGTGGAAGAGATTGAAAAGAAGTATGCGGACAAGGTTAATATTTCGTACAACGTCGCGTGCGTGGGATGCGACTTTGGTGAGGACGGTGTGACTCTGGAGCGCGGCGAGTGCGGGGACGACTGCGACATTAATATGACGGCTCGAGCCGGCACCGGAACGGCATCGGTCGTCGTACCGGTCGTTTTCGGAGCGGAAGGTAACTCCATGCACTCGGCGGTCATTCGAGAGATGGATCAAGACAAGTCGTGCGAAGCGAAAGTGGTGCGATTTCCGAACACGAACCCTCGCGTATACAAGACGATTCCCATCTACTTGCCGAGCGACATGCGGAAGGATCTCAACTACAGCGCGCGTACCAAGGCTGGCGTCGCCTTGGAATGTCTGCCGACGAAAGAAGGTGTGTTGGTTGGCATCATGCTCGTAAAACCGGAAGATGAAGAGATATGTGTCAAGCTGAGCAACAAGGAATTGCTCAAGCAATTTTTCAACGAACAGTTTCCGATGTTCGTTGATTGGATTCGCGATGCTGACATCGCGGCAATGGCGGATAGCAAGTTTTTTGGCTTGCCATCCTTCGGCTACGTCGACAAGTCTCTTAATATGGGTGGCCAAGCCGCGCTTCTCGGGGACACCATCCACACGGTGAAGCCGTATTTCGGACTCGGAGTTAATAGCGCGTGGGAAGACGTCAGAGTCTTGATCGATACGCTCGACGAAGCCGACGGTGACACATCCGTGGCGTTACCCAACTACACACGAAAGAGAAAGAGCGACGCCAAGGCGCTCGTCGAGCTCTCTCGGAGTTTCGACGGTGGGTTCATGACCTTTGTCCTGCCGCTCATCGTCGATTCCATCTTTAACAAAATCGCTCCGTGGCTCTTCATGCCGAACACGATTCAAATGCTTCAGCGTGAGGAATGGTCCTTCAGCGCCATCGCGAAGAGAAAGTGGCTCGATCGTTTCATGCAAAGCGCGGTCATCGCCTCGTTTGTTAGCGCCGTCGGTTGCGCTTTGCTCAAGCTATCTCGACAGTTTATTTTCCCGTTCATCGCGCGCGTGCTAGCCAGAGGAGGCGCGGTCTAAAGCACGCACACCTGAATGGAGAAGAAGAAGCCGCACTGTCATAGTTACATATATACTAGCGTTGTTGGTTTTTGTGATATCGATAACCCGATTGGTAAAGATCTTGAAAATTGAATCAAAATGTCTACGCAAACTAATCAGTAAATCCACGCGCCTCCCCCGATGGAGTTCATGGGCATGGCGTACGCCGGAGACGCGAAATAGGACGCGAGTTTCGGCAACGCCCGGAATTCCGCGTAATAACGCTGTAACTCCAAGAAGTTCTCCAGCGGCGACTTCATCCCTCGTTTCTTGGCGATGATTTCGTGTTGATCCAGCATCTCCCAAAACGAGAAATCAGCCGAGCTGGGCGAGTCGTCGCGCACCAACCACTTCGTCTTTCGCGTCTTCAGCCAATTCTCGTACTTGGCGAGATACGTCGGCAACTTTTCCATGTGCTTCTCGCAGTTCGTCTCGAACGCCTCCTTCGTCATCGTCACCCCGTTGAACGGATACACCACCTTCATCAGCGCGTTTCTCAAGTCGTACGACTCCGCCAACGCTTGCGCGTTCGCGAACCGTCCCGTCTCGTCGGCGAACGCATCCGCCCCCGTGGCGACACCGATGTATTCGTACACCGCCGTCGAGTGCGACACCACGACGTCACCGTCGCGCACGTACGGTAAATTCGCGAACGCGCACGTTTTGCACAACTCGGGCTTCACACCGCCGAACCACGCCGCGGCGTCGCTGAACACGACGTCCGAGTACTCGATCCCGGCGTGTTCGCACATCATCCGCGCGGGCGCGCCGAGGCCTCGAATGCCCCAGTACCCGATCTCGAGTTTCTTCGGCATCGGTTCGAGGGTCGAGGTTCGCGCGTCGTGCGTCGTCGTCGTCGTCACCGCGCGCGCGCGCGTGTGACGGGTCGTCGACGAAAAAGCGCGCGTCCCCCACAGACCGCCGCCTCGACGTGCATGGCCGAGAGCGCGTCCGCGCGAGACGCCAGAAACGTCGTGGACGCGTCGACGCACCCGGCGAACTGTCTGTGTTGCATCGGTGGACCCGATCTCTCGTTCGAGCGCGCCGTGTTCGCCCTTC
>CEVL01069248.1_pt1 | contig 13492 bp, 10 predicted proteins | sample 427051 | NCBI WGS metagenome assembly CEVL01 (sample SAMEA2623673, study PRJEB7988) | marine metagenome | biome: marine biome (ENVO:00000447); feature: surface water layer (ENVO:00002042); material: "saline water (ENVO:00002010), including plankton (ENVO:xxxxxxxx)" | depth 5 m
TGAGAGGCAAAAAGCCGGGAAAACTCAAGGTATTCTACTTCAAGAGACCTCTTTGAAACCCCATTGATTCAGTCAACTGCGACTGGTAGAACTCTTGTCGTGCGGTAGCCCTGCAGGACCTTCATGTAGCGCATGGCAGCGAACTCGGCATCTAGTTCTAAGTCTCCTGTCTCTATCCTCAATTTCCGAACAGACAGTAACTTTGCAGGAGTCACCACACCAAGGATATTGTCAATTCCGATGAGTCTGAGAACTTGCGGGGAAAGTTGTAGGTTGCCTCTGCCAATCAAGAAACCCTGGCCCCCCATTGGAGAGAGAAGAAGTGTTGTTGGTCCATCGTGTTCGGATAGTAGCTCAAGCAAGTCGGATTCGCTCAAGTCGGTTCCAACTTGCTCTTTTCCGGTCGTAGCATCAATTCCAAGAGTAGTGGGCTCGAATCCGTTCATCTCTCCAATTTTTCGCAAGGTTCCTCCCGAGCCCCAGATTATCATTCGGTCATCAGTAACTAGAATCTCACGGATGTGATCAGCCAAGCCCTCAGTGGTGTCTTCTTCCCCGCTAACCTCTACCCTTTGCTTGGAACCTTGCATCCACCTAGGACTGGATGGAGTCATAGCCTCAGCATAGAGTCTCACTACCCACTTGCCCTGTCTGTACAGATCCTCATCAAGGTCGAGTACTTCGGTACTAGCCAGAAGTAAATCACCAATTAGCCAAGATGAGAGTGCTTCGGCAGCCGCCTTTGGAGAGGCAGCAAAGCATCCAGAGTGCATCTTGACTCCTGTCGGCACCCCGATTACAGGAGTTTCAGAGGATTCTGCTGTTTCCAATGCTGCCACCACATCGCGGGTAGTTCCATCACCTCCAGCGTAGACCAGTAGATCAATTTCTGAGCCAAGTAGTGCATTCACTGCGTCTTGTGTATCAGCGGCAGAAGTACCTCCACTACTGGAGTGAACAGTATTGATTGAGCCAATCTCTGATTCCGGGAGCCAATCAGTTCCCATTCGTCCCTCACTAGTCACCCAAGATATCTCATCAAAGCTGGCCCTGTGGATGGATGAGAAGTGTTCTAGCATGGCTTTCATTCTAGGGCCTGAGCGATCTTCAGCACCCATAGAGCGAGCGAGTTTGGCCTGACCATCAGAACCCTTCAGACCGAGTCGTCCACCCAAGCCCGCGTCGGGATTGACTAGTAGCCCAAGTCGCACCATGAGTAGTCCAGCGGGCCTATGTTCTTATCGCTTCATGCTTGCGCGTCGGTGGCATGAGGGTCGTAGTCGCACTAGGTGGGAACGCTCTGCTAAGGAGAGGAGAGCCACTCACTGCCCAGAATCAGCGGGCCAATGTCGCGATTGCGGCGAAGGCCCTCGCTCCGCTGGCCACCGAGTACCAACTGGTCATCTCACACGGAAATGGACCTCAGGTAGGGTTGCTTTCTCTACAGTCGGCAGCATACGAAGAAGTCGAAGAATATCCACTTGATATCCTAGGCGCCCAGACAGAGGGAATGATCGGTTACATGATCGAGCAGGAACTAGGAAATCTGCTTCCGATGGAAGAGCCTTTAGCTGCGATTCTGACTATGGTCGAGGTCGACCCAGAAGATCCTGCATTTGACAATCCGACTAAGCCAATTGGTCCTGTTTACAGCGAAGATGAGGCAAGACAACTAGCTTCTGAAAGGGGCTGGAGTGTCGCTCCTGATGGTGAAAATTGGCGAAGAGTAGTTGCCTCACCAGAGCCTCAAAGAATTTTCGAGATGAGGCCTATTCACTGGTTACTCAAGCATGGTTGCACGGTAATCTGTGCAGGTGGAGGAGGGATTCCAACAATCTACCGTGAAGATGGTACACTAGAAGGAGTAGAGGTGGTTATCGACAAAGATAGGGCGAGTGCTTTGTTAGCGTTCGAACTAGATGCAACTCTTCTCATCCTCGCTACCGATGCAGATGGAGTGTACCTTGACTGGGGGACAGAAGAGGCTCAAAAGATAGACACGATTACTCCAGAAGAGGCGAGTAAGTACGGATTCGAAGAGGGATCCATGGGGCCTAAAGTGGAGGCTGCCTGTGACTTTGTACAAAGGTCAGGAGGCAGGGCAGTAATCGGGGCTTTGTCCGATATGCAGGGCATGGTGGATGGAACTGCAGGAACCCAATTCGTTCTCGAGTGATTCAGGCCTACGGCCTGTACTTCGGGATTGGCTTCATATCCGATGCGCATCGCCAACGCGCTGAGGAGAGTGCGATGAGCATGATTTCTGTCGATGTTGGTGCTGATGAAGCACATGAGTATGCATCTGGCATTACTGCTGGTGAAGTCATTCTGAATGTTCACGGTAAGAAGTCGGGGGCTGTCGCTGCTCTAGTCGATGGTGTTGAGCGTGACTTCTCTCATGTTCTCGATTCGAACTGCTCGGTACAGCCGATTGCTGGTGACTCTGATGAAGGGCTGTACATCCTACGCCACTCTTGCGCTCACTTACTCGCTCAAGCGGTCACCGAATTGTTTCCTAATGCTAAGCCGACCATTGGACCGCCGATTGACAATGGCTTCTACTATGACTTCCAAATGGATCCAATTGGTGACGAGGAACTCAAGGCCATTGAGAAGAAGATGGTCGAGCATGTCCGAGCTAACCATGCCATGGTTCGGGAGGAGCACAACAACGAATCACTCCGGGAGATGTTTTCTTCAAACCAATTCAAACTTGAGATTATGGACGACAACATCGGCCATGATGTCGGGTCTTCTGCCTACCGTCAAGGTGACTTTGTTGATCTGTGCCGTGGACCACATGTCCCAAGCACCTCACATCTGCGCTGGTTCAAGCTAAACAGTACCAGTCAGGCCTACTGGAGAGCAGACAGCAAGCGAGAATCGTTAGTCAGAATCTACGGTATGTGCTATGCGAGCAAAGATGCCCTGAAGGAGAGGGTGCGTCAAATCGAGGAAGCTGGCAAGCGCGATCATAAGAAAATTGGTAAGGAAATGGAGCTCTACATGATTGACGAGTTGATTGGTAGAGGTCTACCGGTTTGGCTACCCAACGGCGAGATTCTCAAGTCAGAAATCGAACGATTTGCAATAGAGACAGAAGAGGCTTACGGATACGAGCGCGTCACTACTCCAGTCTTGGGTAAGAAACAATTGTTCGAGGCTAGTGGTCACTTGCCGCACTATGCTGACTCAATGTATCCGCCCATGGAAATGGACGATGGTTCCTACTACCTGAAAGCGATGAACTGCCCGATGCACCACCTGGTCTACCGTAACAAGAAGCGTTCCTACCGTGACCTACCTGTTCGTATCGCAGAATATGGCACAGTCTACCGCAACGAACTATCAGGAACCCTAGCTGGACTATTGCGCGTAAGGATGCTTTCGATGAATGATGCTCACATTTACTGTACACTCGATCAGGTTGCTCAGGAGTTTGCAGATAACATACGAATGGTACAGGACTACTACTCTACATTCGGGTTCAATGATTATCACTTCAGACTCTCACTTTGGGACCCTGAGAAGACTGAGAAGTACATCGACCAGCCTGAAAACTGGGAGATTACTCAGAACCACCTCCGAGAGATAATGGACAGTCTGGGAGTCCCTTATGTTGAGGCAATTGACGAGGCAGCTTTCTACGGCCCCAAGGTTGACATCCAGTTTACCACTCTACTCGGAAGAGAAGAATCAATGTCCACAATCCAGTTGGACTTCGCTGCTAAGGAGCGTTTCGGCCTTACCTACAAGGACGAGACTGGTGCCGAGAATGGTGAAGTCTTCGTAATCCATCGCGCCCCACTATCAACCCACGAGAGGTTTGTCGCTTTCTTGACTGAGCACTGGACTGGGAACTTCCCGACCTGGCTCTCTCCTATCCAAGTGCAAGTCATAACCATCTCAGAGAAGCACAAAGAGCATGCTGCCAGAGTAGAAGAGGCGTTGAAAATCGCGGGAGTCAGAGTCAGAGTTGATGATTCTGACAGTACGATCGGTAGGAAGATCAGGCTGCATAGAAAGCAGCGTCCTGCTTACATGGTCATTATTGGAGACGATGAGGTCAGTTCCGGCACTGTTTCAGTTAGAGGCCGTAGTGGGTCGCAGCGAAATGGAATTCCTCTGGATGAGTTCGTGGCTGAAATCTTCGCTGAGATTGCAAACCGTAGTACTGAACTTGGAATTGTTCCTCCGGAGTGAATTCAAATGATAGTGAACATCGCGGGATATCGCTTCGTAGAGTTGCCAGATAGGGATGAGTTGCGCCAACCAATGCTAGATCTTTGCACTGATGTAGATCTAAAGGGGACGGTTCTGCTCAGTCCGAATGGAATCAACTTCTTCATAGCAGGAGCAGAAAAATCAACTGATGCTTTTCTCGCTTATCTCGAAGCTGATGAACGCCTTGCTGGAATCCCAATCAAGGTCAGTCATACTGACTACCAACCTTTCCGAAGAATGTTAGTTAAGCGCAAGAGAGAGATTATCGCTCTTGGAATGGACGATATCAGGCCGGCAGAGTTCACCGGACCATACATCTCACCAGAGGAGTTCAAGCAAATGCTTGACGAGGGCGATGATGTAGTCGTGCTCGATACGAGAAACGACTACGAAACAAGAGTTGGGAAGTTCGAAGGGGCTGTTGATCTAGACATAGCGACCTTCAGAGAATTCCCTGAAGCCATAGAGGGGTTGCCGGAAGAATATAGGTCGAAAACCGTGGTGATGTACTGTACTGGAGGTATTCGCTGTGAGAAGGCATCTGCAGTTATGCTGAAGGCCGGATTTGATGATGTTCGGCAATTGGAAGGGGGTATTCTTGGCTACTTCGAAGAGTGTGGAGGAACGCATTGGAACGGTGACTGTTTCGTATTTGATCAGCGAGTGGCTCTAGACCATCAGCTCGAAGAAACTGAGATTGTAATGTGCTTCAAGTGTCGCGAGCCTCTTTCTGCTGATGAGCAAAAGTCCAAGCAATATGTCATCGGACAGTATTGTCCTTACTGCATCGAATCTTGATTATGCAAGTCGCCCTAATGATTCCAAGTATTCTGCAGCCAAGGCTAGTGCGGCATGACATCCTTCTATATCGCCTGATGAGAGGGTTGTCGCTGCATCAGCGACTGTCTTCTCGGCTTCCATCCTGGAGGTATCGCTAGGCCCGATACCAGCAGAATCCAATTTGGATCTGAGGTTTTTCCATTCTTCTTCAACGAAACGCACCAACTCTGTTACCTCTGAGATACTGTGCTCATGCGCCTGTAAGTCGGAAGTCAGAGATTGCAATGACTCTGCAGCATTGATCCAATCGCCTGTGTCAGCACTTTTGGATACCTGATCCATTCTGTCCGACCAATCTTGCTTGGAAGCCTCGGGGAATCTTACCTCAATCTGCTTCTTCTGACGTAGAGCTCGCTGAACCTCCTGCATTGCTTCGGAAGTCGACCTTACATCTCTGAGTACGCTATCTGCTAGTCCCTTTGCTAATGCAGAGTCGCCTGATTTCAGGGCATTGCGGGCCTGTTCAAGTCTATCCTTGGTTGCAATCTGTATTCCTCCTTCTGCAGCGGCAACAGCGTGCTCAGCATCATTTAGCGACTTGATTGCGGCCTCGTCAGTCGAACCCATACTCTCGATGTGGGCTGGGATTGAAGAAGCGATGTGTAGAGCTTCTACGGGATCTTCTGCCTCCATCGCCTCCTTTGCTGAATTGAGGATTGCAATCACCCCCTCGGCCTGATGTCCAGAGTGTTCGGCTATGGCCGCCTCTGCGACAACAATCGAATCAAATGCTACTTGCCAATGCTTCTCAACTATCTCAGACTTTGACTTGGCTCTTCGGTAGAGAAGTTCCGCCTCTCTGAAGGATCCTAAATCGGCCTCTCTGTCTCCCAAATCAAATGCTTTCCTCGGCCCTGTCGCTTCTATGGTGATGTTCTCGGCCCTCTCAACGGCTTCCAGAGCATCTGCTCGGATTGCTTGGAGATCTCCTGAGAATGCAGTAATCCTCTCGATTTCATTCTCAGCCTGAGAAATTAACTCCATTCCTTTTTCTGGGTTGCTCCAACCTTCCTCTCTAGCAATTTTTAGCATAGAGGAAGCTTGTTCCATTCCCGAAGAGTTTTCCCTAATGGCGAGGATTCTCGACTCGGCCTGCTCAAGCATCTCAGCAAACTCATTTCTGGCCTCATGATTATCATCCTTAGCGAGTAGATCAGGAATCATTGTGAAGCATGTGGCGGCGAAGACAATAGCCCACAGAACTAGGTCATCACTGAGTGATACTAGAACCGAAAGTGCCACGGCAAGTCCAGCTATGCTGGTCATTCCTCTCCACCTCCTTGTAGAGATGGTTCCCGACAACTGCTGATTAGTAAACCACCAGAGGAAGGCCGAAACAAGTACCAATATCGCTGCGGCAATTACCTGATCATTTGGCCCATATGTCACTCCAGCGAAGGCAAGTATGCTAGGCCATGAGATATTTGCCGCAGCAGTCAGTCTAGACCTTTCCTTAGGGCCGAAGAAAATCAAATCTCTCAACATTAAGGCAGAAGTGAATAGAATTACGACAGGGCCGTAAGTCGATAGTGCATCACTCTCCACTTCTACCGTGCGTGTAAGCCACCAACCACCGGCTGCAATGAGCAGAAGAGTGCATGTGAGAGTCAGTCTCTCTACTCTCGTACCGTGTGCTTGAATGGTCTTCTGAGGGTAGTCGGGAAGTAAGACCATGGAGTTTCACCAACAGTCATCGGTCAAGAGTTGTGCGGAGAATTGTTCAGAACTAGGGCCTCATTGACTCGGGGCCCCAAGTACGGTGAGCTATGTATGCGAGAAGTGCCAACAATACTACAACGGCCAGAAGTACCTGCAATGGCATCTGCCATGCAGGTTGTACAATGTAATCATGTTCGATGACTAAGGTTCCATTGGTCTCAGCTTGATCGCTAGTCCAGTCGAACCTCAAGTCGAATTTGTTACTGCTGTTGAGTTCGAGGTGTAACTCTGCAGAGAATAAACCGGTTCCGCCTGAGTTGGCGGCTGCGACCAGTACCTCTTCTGAGCATGTATTTCCTGAACATAGTACACCGGATCCGATATCTCCTCCAGAGTTTTCCATTGTGACAATGATGTTGATGGTCTCGCCCTCAACGAGATCTCCGATAATCGCCGTTTCCATCAACGATATACTGACTCCCAATTTAGGAGAGATCGCTAGGCCCCATGTAATCTGCTCCATATTCTCTTCCGAGTCAATGGCAATCACATGCAGAATGTATGTTCCAGCCTCGGTTATTGGAAGAATGGTCTTTTCGGCATCTCTCCAAATGGCCTGTTCTGCTAGAACTTGATCATTCATTCTAATCTCCCAAATCACATCATCAATTGCATCTAGGTCATCAAAGGACTGGGTCAATGATAGCATGATGATATCTCCCGCCCTAGCAGGTGAGCCTGGAGAAATCGGGGTATCATTAGCGAAAATCTCCGGTATAATTGTCGGTCCTGAGGAATCGGTTACGATGATGGTCCAATCATTAGTCACCTTATTTGATGCATCATCTGTGACTGTCAGAGAGATGCTGTACTCACTGGGAATCTTGGCTTCATGTCGCTCGGTCAAGTTGAGGTGCATACCATTGACTTGGTCTCCTTGGAAGAATCGATCCATGAATTCTAATTGATCGAAGGATGAGTGCCTCCAATTCTCTGACTTATCTGAAGTTACCTCAATTTCCACAGGCTGAGTGCCAGACCAAACAGGACTGGTATCATTAGCTAAGAATCGGAAGTAGAATTCGCTCCCTGAAGGAACTTCAATTATCGGATTGCTACTATCCAACTCAGTTGTTTCCCCATCAATCTGAATTTCGAAAGTTGCATCCCAAGTCGGGCTCTCTCCATCGATAATTATATTCTCGTACCAATTGCTAGAGGATGAGAATGAATCCATGCAATGCATTACGACACTGGCAACTTCTCCATGACTGAAATTTAATTCAGAAGCTGTAAACTCAAGACTATCTCCATCAATGCTCAACATCAGAATTCCATTGTTGTGAACGGTCCACCATTGGGTGGTTTGATCCAACGCACTATCAACACACTCGCCGGAATAATGAGTGGGAGTTTCGAGCGGGATGAATGAGTTCCCTGTCAATCGGGATGCAACAGTCAATGGAGGTGAATTCTCACCTAGTGTGATTCTAATGTCAGAGGCGACGGGTGCTTGATGGCGGAACACTGTGAAGTCACTAGGACCTCCCTCAATCACGCCCTGCATTGCGCTGTATCTGAACTCCCACGGGCTAGGCAGTACAATCCTTAGTGGGATTTCCTCGATGATTCCTCCAACTCTGGGGATGTCGAGGATTCTTGTCGTGCGAGAATCGGTCGTGCCTGTAAGCTCGCCATACTCAACCCATCCCCAACTTCCATTACTGTCGGATACGGATCCTTCTGCCGGAGGATAGACTATGATATCCAAGTCACGGACTGGAGTCAGTGAACTATAGTCGATTAGGCAGCAGCCAATTGCTTCAGAATCTGAAAGATTCCTCGCACCCATGATCATTTCTACGAATTCGGAAATCTCTGACATAGACAAGTTGCCATCTCCGTTGCCAAGATACTGGTCAATCTGAACCCTGACGCCTAGGTCCCTATTCGGTAACAGGTCAATCCCGTAGTCCTCTCTCATGGAGATATTAGCATACCACTCGGCAGAGATGTTTGAGGCTGGATTTATTGGGCTAGTTATTGTGAGTGTTGAATTTCCTAATATTTCATCGTCCTGAGGTGGCAGAGGCTCTGGCCATTCGAAATCCTGCTCATCAGAATCTAGTGGAGTCGTATTTTCATAGTCAACTGCCATCATCGCTTCGGAGATAACTGACTCCCTGATAGACTGCCAATCTCCATCTGGACGAGTATTTGTGAACATCACAAATACTACTGGTTCTCCGGAATCGGTAACCTCTCTTCTGAAGTTTGTCGAAGAACCCGCAAATGCTCCCCAATGTTGCCAAACATCGACATCTCCTCCTAGGATGAAAATGCCACTACCATACCATGACCCCCATGAATCATATGGATTCTGAATGAAAGATTCAAACGGATTATCGAAGACTTCGTTGTCAGTTGTCCCATCGATATTAGAAATGAATTTTGCATAGTCTGATGCGGTGGAAATCCAACCTCCTCCTCCATCCTTCTCTTCAATCACGAAAGCTCCACAATCGGGTTTAGGAGCTATTGGGAAGACAGGGTTACCATTCTCATCCTGCCCTGATGGGAAGTGGCACAGGCCAGTACCTTCATCGAAGTATGACACCTCATTTTCGGACCGCTGGTCAGGCATTGTCATACCGATTGACATACTTTCTATGCCCATTGGCGAGAGGACATTATCGATGATGTAATCCTCGTATTGCACCCCTGTCTTAGCCTCGATAATCTGACCAAGAATCTGATATCCTACATTCGAGTATTCGTATTGGGTCCCGGGTTCGTATTCCAGAGGTCTCCTCAACGCTTCTGAGAGAATCCGCTCCATAGGGATTGGAGCTAGGTTTCCATTATCGAAGTCATCAATCAGAGACTGTTTGTCAATACACGGATCACTCTGCCAGGAAGCAACCCAACTGTTCCAATGTCGGTATGTTGGATCAACGCTTGGATTGAAACCTGCCCGGTGGTTGAGAAGAAGAGAGACATTGATTTCGTCGATAGAGTAGGATGTAGGGTGATTAGGATAGTCGCACCCCTCAATCTCTGTCGGAAGTAGATGCGGCACTAGGTCGACCATTTTGTCATCCAGTGTTATTGTGCCGTCTTGGACTAAGGTGAGGATACCTGCGGCAGTAACAGCCTTGGACAGGCTGGCAATCCTAAATTTCGAATCAACCGTAACCTCCGAGGACCAATAATTCCCGTCCTCATCAGTTCCATTAGAGGAAATGCCATATCCCTTGTTGAAAACTAGTGAGCCGTTGTACATAACCGCTACTTGTGCACCTGGAATTTCCCAATCTGAGAGCAATTCAGAGATATCTGAGTCAAACTGCGAAAACGGGTCGTTTGGCAAATGTCCAGGTTCGTCTGCAACTGAAGGGACTACGACTGTGGATAGTAGCATCACCAGAGAGAGTATTATTGCTCGAGCCCGCTCTTTCATTCAATCACCCTTGTAAATTATCTGCGACCCAGTCATGTCGATATTAAGAGGAATCCATCTGCCCAAAGATGCGAGGATTTCGCGAATCCCGGTTTCGCAATGAACAAGGAAGAAACCTCCTCCTCCGGCGCCCAGTAGTTTGGCACCACTAGCGCCCGCTGCCATGATTCTCTCATGCATAGCGTCTAAGTCATGTCCCGAAACACTAGCAGAGATTCCCCTCTTTGCATTCCATGCCTCGCCAATCAGTGAGCCAAGTCCTGAGGTATCTCCATTCACTACCATTTCGTATGCTTGGTCAGCCTGTCCACGAATGGTCCGTAGGCGAGCAAATTTGTCCGACTCATCTTCAGGAGTCTCGCTAAGAACCTCTGAAGCACTTCTCGACATGCCTGTGAAGACTAGTGTAAAATCATTCGAGAGTCGTTCAATAATCTCCTCAGAAACATCGATTCTTTCTACAGAGACTCCTTCTGGACCGAATCGAATGGAGTTGACTCCACCATATGCAGCGGCGTATTGATCCTGTCTGCCAATTGGTTGCCCCAAGATATCAATCTCAATTTCACATGCCTCTCGTGCGAGTTGTTCTGCTGAGGCCTCGCGTCCCGCGTACGCATGAAGAGCGTTGAGTAGCCCCACTGTTACTGCAGACGAAGAGCCCAGCCCGGTTCCTCTGGAGGGTATGTCAGCGATGGTGGTAATCTCAACACCAGAAGTTACTCCGGTCATCCTCATCGCCTCTCTTGCGAGCTCGTGCTCAAGGTCTTCGAAGTCGTTCACTAACTCCATATTGGAGTACGATAGTCTGACCATGTCATCGAAGCGACTATTCACTATGACGTGGATGTGTCTGTCTAGAGCAAGAGAGACTACTCGGCCGCCTTCGGACTCGGACATCGAGAACGAATCGATATCGGTTCCGCCGCCGCAGAATGAGACTCGGACCGGTGTCCGGCTGATTATCATCAGTTGCGCGGCATAATTACCCCACATCAAGCCGACGGTATCGTGTCATAGGCCCCCACAGGGCCATAGTAAGGCACATAACCCGTACGCTCCCGGCTTCGCTGAGGAGAAGAGATGGGCGACCTCATCACAATGGATGATTTGAGTAACAAGGAGATTAACAATCTCCTAGACAACGCCGAGCGTCTCCTTCCTGTAGCAAAAGGCGATGTTCACCTGCCTCTGCTTGAAGGCAAGGTACTTGCAAACATGTTCTTTGAGAATTCGACCAGAACCCGTATGTCATTCGAGACTGCGATGAAGAGGCTTGGCGGTTCTGTTCTCAACTTCAGTACTACAGGATCATCAGTTGCCAAGGGCGAGACGCTGTATGATACAATGCAGATGATTGATGGTTATGCCGATGTGGCAGTAATCAGACATCCTAGACAGGGTGCCGCTCAATATAGCGCTGATGCAATAGAAATTCCGGTACTGAATGCAGGAGATGGGGCTGGAAACCATCCGACTCAGACCCTTCTTGATTTGTTCACAATAAGAGAGGCCCACGGAACTCTTGAGGGTCTGAATGTGGTATTAGTAGGAGATCTTCGCTACGGCAGAACAGTTCACAGCTTGTCACATGCACTAGTGCGCTTTGGAGCAACTCTGACACTGGTCTCACCAGAATCACTAATGATGCCCAGAGAGATAGTATCAGACCTGAAGAGTCATGGAGCAGAAGTAACTGAGTCTTCCGACTTTTCAGCGACCATTGGAGATGCGGATGTCATCTACATGACCAGAATCCAAAAGGAAAGATTCCCAGACGAGGATGAATACGCCAAGGTTGCTGGAATCTACATGCTAAGTGCTGGTGATCTTGGCGGAGCCAAGAAGGAGATGATTATCATGCACCCTCTACCAAGAGTGGAAGAAATCCATCCAAGTGTCGACTCCACACATCACGCCAGATACTTCCGACAGGCATTCAACGGAGTCGTGGCCAGAATGGCCCTACTGTGCGACTGTCTGGGCGTCAAGGTACCGAAGAAGGTGAAGTAATGAGCGAGATGAGGCGTGTAACAGCGATTTGCAACGGAACAGTGGTTGATCACATTCCAGCGGGACGAGCGGTTCAGGTTCTGAAGATGCTCAGACTTGATATCGGCCGTTCCAATCCAATTTCTCTAGTGATGAATGTACCCAGTGCTAAACTTGGTCGCAAGGATGTGTTGAAAATTGAGGATCGTGAACTCAGCCAAGAGGAGTTGGATAGGTTAGCACTGTTAGCTCCTGCAGCGAGTGTTGCCATCATTAGGAACTACAGTGTTGCCGAGAAGCTCAATGCCGAACTCGGTGATGAGTTAATCAATATCGCACGCTGCTCTTTCTGGAACTGCATCACACAGAACGCTAGAGAACCTCTGCCTCAGAAACTTAGGGTGGTGAATGCCGATCCACTCGAGATCCGCTGCTCTTACTGTGGGCGTGGGCAAGACATGGATGAGATAGTGAATAACATCCTTTGAGATTGGAATCATCTGACCAGTCTTCTTATATTTGGCAGTCTGATAACCAATTCGTGCGTCAGATTATCTCCGTTCTACTGATGGCAATCCTCTTGACAAGCACAATTCCAGGATGCTTGTCTGATTTGCGAGGGGGTGTTTCGCTTGTCGTCAATTACGAACAGACAAATGGAACCGTTGTCGAGTCGTATGTCGATGGCGAACATGTCTCGACAACGAATGCCTCTTTGGAGTTCGATTTCTCCAATACTGAATCAGAGAGTCAAATACTCGAGTTCGGTGTAGATTTTGCTGAAGGGCGAGATTCTATTGCTGTTAATCCTGATACATCTTCTTCTGTCATTGTAGAGTTTTCTAATCACGGAATCTACGAGATAGTAGCCTATGCCATAGATGAAAATAACAAGCGAGAGAGTACCGCTGTAACAATTCGAATTGATTTGAAAATTGAATGGTCAGAACAATCAACTCATGAGCCTAGTGGTTTGTCTATTGATCCAATTCCAAAGCATGGTGGACCCCATCCAGTTGCAATTTTCATCGACTCCACAGTCGAGAATCCAGAACTGATTGAGAACATTGGAGGAGGGAGAGAGGTGGAGATTACCTGGCGACTATACGATCAGGCAGGAGAAGCTTGTCTAGTAAGAAATGGGGTTGTCGAAGAAGGAGGGGAGGCCCATTGGGAAGCTTTCCACTACAATACATATGAAATTCACGAATTGAGAATTAGCTATGAAGAGGGGCAAGATAACATCGATGTAGAACAGTCGATTTCACTCTCTTACGAGCATATTGAATCCGATCCGAATCCCTGATTCAAAGGGTA
>CEVL01101467.1_pt1 | contig 13443 bp, 7 predicted proteins | sample 427051 | NCBI WGS metagenome assembly CEVL01 (sample SAMEA2623673, study PRJEB7988) | marine metagenome | biome: marine biome (ENVO:00000447); feature: surface water layer (ENVO:00002042); material: "saline water (ENVO:00002010), including plankton (ENVO:xxxxxxxx)" | depth 5 m
CCTGTTCTTCCTGCTTGTCCACCACCAGATATTGATTTAGAAAAATGGGAGGATAGTCTCAAAATACTCGAAAAAGAAAACCCAAAAAAAATGTATCTCACTCATTTCGGTGAACATAAAAATATAAGAAGTCATATAGACGAACTTAGAGAGGCTTTATCTGACTGGTCATTATGGATAAATGAAAAAAGAAAAATTTTTTTGGATGATGAAATTCTAACTAAAAATTTTAATGAATATGTTTATAAAAAAATGCAAGCAGCAAAAATTAACGATGAATTAATAAATCAATATTACGCAGCTAATCCACCTTATATGAGCGTTGCTGGTTTAAAAAGATATTGGGAGAAAAATGATAAATAAATTAAAGAATATTTTAGGTAAAGAAATAATTCCTGGTTTTAAAGGAAAGTTTATTCATGGAAAAGATATGACTCTAGCATTTTGGAAAGTTAAAAAAGGAAGTACAATTCCTCCACATGAGCATATTCACGAACAAACTTTATACGTCAAAAGCGGAACCTTTGAATTGAAAATAAACAATAAGATAAAAACCTTAAAAGAAGATGAGGTTTGTGTTATACCATCAAACGTAACTCATGCGGGTAAGGCAATAACAGACTGTGAATTGATCGATGTTTTTGTGCCCACAAGAAAGGAGTATTCAAACTAATAAAAATGGATTTTTCTAAAAGGACTTTCAGAAATTTAGTAAATCAATCAAATAAAATGATTGAGAGTTGGTACTCCCAAAAAATAAGAGGAGAAAAAATTTATGAGAATAAAACTCCATCAGAAATTAAAAAAGTTTTTCGTCTAGAAGAGAAAAATAAACAATGCAAACCAGAAGATGTTCTTAGTCATCTTGATAAAAACTTACTTAAATATTCCAATTTTAATCCAAGCCCAAATTATTATGGTTACATAACAGGAAGTGGAAATCAAATAGGGATTATAGGAGAGTTTTTAAAGAGTGCACTAAATCAAAATAATCTAAAATGGCATAGCGCACCCGCAAATACAGAAATTGAAAAAATCTGTATAGACTGGATCTCAAAATTTATAGGTTATTATAATAAAAAAAATGCAGGTGTCTTTGTAAGTGGGGGTTCTGTTGCAAACCTTATGAATATTGCCATTATGAGAAAAATTAAAGGACATGATTCAATCAACAAAGATGGTATATACGGGAGTAAGACAATGAGAATATATGTTTCTACAGAGTCCCACTCAAGTATTGATAAGGCTATGGACATTTTGGGTTTAGGAATTAATAATTTAGTTAAAATTGAGGTTGATAACGAATTTAAGCTTCAGCCAAAATTATTGAGGGAGAAAATCATAGAAGATTTAAACAAAAATCTTTTACCAATAGGAGTAATAGGGACTGCGGGAACAACAAATACTGGATCTATTGATCCACTAGACTCAATATCAAAAATTTGTAAGGAGTTTAATTTATGGTTTATGGTAGATGCAGCATATGGAGGTCCGGCCGCGAGCCTTTCTTCTTATAAGAAAAAATTTAAAGGGTTAGATAAAGCAGATTCAATATTAATAAATCCTCACAAATGGCTATTTGTTCCATTTGAGGTCGCGTGTGTTATTGTAAAGAACAAAGACAACTTAAAAAAAACATTTAGCTTAATTCCAGAATACCTACAAGGCGGAACAGAAATTGAAGAGAGAGATGATCTCATGAACTATAGCATACAACTATCTAAGGACTTTAAAGCGCTTAAGGTATGGATGACTATCAAAACATTTGGGTATAGCAAAATACAAAGAAGCATTAACAATGATATTGATATGGCTAAATACGCGTATCAAATAGCAAAAAAAGATCCTCTTTTTCAACCTCTACACTACCCGGAATTATCTATTTTATGTTTTAAATATTTAAGCAACTCTCCAAAAGTTTCAGACTCATTACTAAATAAAAAGATAACAGAGATGGTTGAAGAGGATGGAAGGATTTTTCTTTCGGGAACAAAGATTAATAATGAGAATGTATTAAGGATAAACTGTGTTAATCATAGAAGAGAAAAACAAGACATAGATTTTTTATTCAAAGTACTAAGAGATATTGCAAAAATAGCTGAAGAAAAGGTAAAAAATTATTAACCCTCAATCCTTTCAAAATATTTCTCCTTTACATAATTAAAAGCAGTTAAGTGCTGAGGATTAACAGGATCACCTTGAGGCAGATCATTTTGCTTGTATGGGTCGACTTGTCTTCCGTTCCTCCAAAATCTAAAACACACATGAGGGCCTGTTGCTAAACCCGTGGAACCAACATAGCCGATTATCTCTCCTTGTTTTACTAATCTTCCTGGTTTAATTCCTTTGGCAAATTTTGACATGTGTAAATACTGAGTTGAAAAAATATTGTTATGTTTTATCTTAACATAATAACCATTGTTTCTTGTGTATCTAGCCTCTATAACTTTTCCATCAGCTACAGAAAATATTGATGTTCCTCTTGGAGCGGCATAGTCTGTGCCTAAGTGATCTCTGTATCTTTTAAGCACTGGGTGAAATCTTTTTTTCTGGTATTTAGAAGAAATTCTATAAAACTTAAGAGGGGATCTTAAAAAGGTTTTCCTAAGACTTTTTCCTTGATCATCGAAAAAATCATTTCCCAGGCCTTGGTCATAGCTAAAAGCAAAAAATGGCTTTTTATTATGTGTGAACCTAGCTGCTTTAATATCCTTAACCCCAACAACTTCACCATCTATTACCTCTTCAGTATAAATGATATTATAAGTATCTCCAGGTGTTATTCTAAAGAAATCGATTTGCCACGCAAAAACATCCACAATTAAATTAACCAAATCAACCGGAAAGTTATTGTTTGAAAAACTAATATATAGACTGGACTCAATTGTTCCAGAAATTTGTCTTTCAACATATGAAATGTTTTTATCAACTTTTTTAAATGATATTTCTGGGTAAAAACTACATATTAAATAGTCATAATTACTTGACTCATATATAAAGTGAGAGAGTCTATTTGTTTCTTTTTCAAAAAATAATGTATAATCATTTCCCTTTTTTATTTTTTTCAAATTAAATACACCTCTTGATAAAAGAGATGCGTCAAAAATATCTTTATTTGAGACGCCATTTCTACTTAAAATATCTGAAAAACTTTGTCCCCATTTTATTTTTTGAGTTATATAGCTAAATGAATCTAGGTTAATACCATATAAATATTCGGTAGGAGCTTTAATAACTTCATCTAATGTAACCTGATCAACTACCTCGTCTAAAACTATGTTCGTTTTGGTGTTGCAAGAAAATAAAAATACAAATAAGGGAAAGATGAATTTATTCTTCATAAAACTTTGTAACACCATTTTCTAGATGAGAAATATAGCTTTCTACATTCAACTCATATCCCCACGGTCTATATACAATTTTTTCTGAAAATGGATCTATAACCACATAAAACGGTTGAGCATTATTATTAAATCGAGTGATTTGAAAATCTGCATTTTGTTTTCCAATTGTCTTTTTAATTTTTGAATCGTAGCTAGAAATATACCAATCTTTTTCAGGAAGTTGTGTTTTATCGTCTACGTACAATGAAACTAAAACATACTTATTATTCAAATAGTCTCTCACTCTTTCATCAGGCCAAACTCTTGATTCAATATCTCTACAATTAACACATCCGTGACCCGTAAAATCGAGCAACATTGGTTTATTATTTTTCTTGGAATAACTTAATGCTTCTTCGTAATCAAAAAAACCTTTAAGGTTATAAGGTAATTTTAAAATATCAGAATACTTTACATTAGATAATTCTTCGTCATATTCTTTTACATCTTCAAAATAATTTTTACGAGAAAAGGTATTTAAGTCAAAATATGTTTCTCCTAATGGAGGGAGGTACGCTGCAAGATATGACAGCCTATTTCCAAATAAACCAGAACCTAAGTAAAGAGATAAGCAAGAAAAAACTAAAGCAAGTGCTCTAATTTTAATGTTTTTGCTTTGGAGATAACCATCTGGAAGCTTAATCAATCCTAAAAGATATAGAGATAAAATAAAAAATAAACCAATCCATATTAACAAGAATAACTCTCTGTCTAATAAATTAAAATGATAAGCTTTATCAACTACACTTAAAAACTTAAGTGAAAATGCTATCGCAATAAAGCCTAAGATTACACGGAGTGTAACCATCCAGTTACCTGATTTCGGAAGACTTTGTAGCTTTTGAGGAAAAATTGCAAGCAAAGTAAACGGTAATGAGAAAGCAAAAGAAAAGGAAAGCATCCCCAAAATTGGTTTAATTTGTAAACCACTTGCTGATTGAACTAATATACTTCCAACTAACGGGCCTGTACACGAAAAGGAGACAAGCACAAGAGTAAACGCCATAAAAAATACTCCAAGAAGACCTCCTTCTTGAGACTTTTTATCAAAAGATGTTATAATATTTGAAGGAATGGTAAGTTCAAAAAACCCTATTAGAGAAAGTCCAAAAAGAACAAATAGTAAAAAGAAAATTAAATTTGGAATCCAGGATGTAGCCAATTCATTTGCCGACTGCGGCCCCATAATTAAAGACAAAAAGACTCCTAGAAAAGTGAAAATTAACACAATAGAAAGACCGAAAACAATTGCCTCAAAATAAGATTTTTTAGAATTTTTTTTGTTTGCAAAATAAGATACCGTTAGTGGAATCATCGGAAAAACACATGGGGTTAGGATAGCAAGAAATCCGGCGAAAAAAGCAAAAAGCATAAATGATAATAAAGACTTTTCCTCCTCAAATGTTAACATCTCTTGATCGTAAGGTATATTTCCTCGGATGTCAGAATTGAAAAAAGTAAAGTCTTTTTCAAGAGGAATACACATTTTTTCTATTTCAGAACAAACTTGATATGATATATATCCACTTATAGATGGATTTTCATTTGATAGGATAATTTTTTGTTGAAAAGATCCTTTATTATCCAAGTAACGGACATTAGCTTCCCATACCTCATCATACTTTGTTTGTACGTTTACAGGAACAATATCTCCTTCAATATTAAATGTCTTGTTTGGATAAAACTCAAATTCTGTTCTTGGTCCACTTTCAGGATCGTTGTCTGAGGAGTAAATATACCAACCTAATTCTGTTGTAGGTGTAAAAATAAGATTTAAACTTCCTGAAGATTTTAGCTCTGAGCTATCTACCCGGAATTCCCATGAAATTGGTTCCAAAATTTGAGCAAAAATATTTTGAGAAAAAAGAAGAAAGAAAAATAACGTGGAAAGAATATTATTTTTCATTAGCAGAAAAGTTTTTATAAAATGAGGTTATGGTTTCTATTCCCTTATAAAAATTAAATAATCCGTATGACTCATTGGGTGAATGAATAGCATCTTCATCCAAACCAAAGCCCATCAAAATTGAATCAAGACCTAATTCTTTTTTAAATAATGCCACAATTGGTATACTTCCTCCGTCGTATGTCGGAACGGGTTCTTTATTCCATACTTCTTTAAAAGCATTGAATGCTGCTTTATATCCTTTTGTGTTTGTGTTAACAATACAAGGCTCTCCTCCATGATGTTCTGTCACTTTAATTGTGCAAGATTCTGGACAAAGTTTCTTTAGGTGTTCAGAAAAGAGGTCTGATATTTTTTTACTTGACTGATTTGCAACAAGCCTCATTGAAATTTTTGCGAATGCTTTAGATGGCAAAACTGTCTTTGCCCCTTCGTTTGTGTACCCACCCCATATACCATTAACATCTAAGGTTGGCCTTATACCTATCCTCTCAACTGTTGAGTACCCATCTTCTCCATGAACATCTCCAATTTTAATATGAGACTTAAATTCATTTATATCAAAAGGAACTTTATTTATATCATCTCTAGTCGTTTGATCATAACTTTTTACATCATCGTAAAAACCAGGAATTAATATTTTACCCTTCTCGTCTTTGAGAGAAGATATGATTTTACACAATTCGTTAATTGGATTATTTACAGCACCACCATAAGTCCCAGAGTGAAGATCTCTATTTGGTCCGGTTAACTCAACCTCCATATAAGATAATCCTCTTAAGCCAATTGTTATTGATGGATTTTCATTGTTTATAATACTTGTATCCGAAATTACAATTACATCTGCGGTGAGCTTTTCTTTGTTGGAAACAACAAAATCCTCAAGACTATCTGAGCCACACTCTTCTTCTCCCTCAATCATAAATTTTATATTGAAGTTTATGTTTTCGACATTTTTTAAAGTCTCATAAGCTTTAAGATGCATATACATCTGACCTTTATCATCGCATGCGCCTCTAGCATATATTTTATCATTTTTAATAGTTGGTTCAAAAGGGGGTGAATCCCAAAGTTCATACGGGTCGGCTGGTTGTACATCATAATGTCCATATACTAAAATGGTAGGAAAAGTTTTATCTAAAATTTTTTCTGCAAAAACAATTGGATGTCCTTTGGTTTGGATTTTTTCAACATTATCTAATTCAAGTTTATTAAACTCATCAACTAACCAATTAGCCGCTTTGTCTACTTCTTCTTTAAATTTTGAGTCTGCGCTAACAGATTCAATTTTTAATAACTCAAAAAGCTCAGATAAAAACCTGTCTTTATTATCATTTATATATTCCTTTATCATGAACACAAATTTATAAACATATTCTCAGCACCAGCGCTTTTATAACCTAAAAAAACGTTAAATTAAAAACCATCATCATCATCAGAAACTGTTTTAAATATTTCATCCTCTAGGAATGTGTCAGAAGGAGACATTAAGTCATAAGGCTCTTTTATTCCAAAATATCTCAATCTGAAATCATTAATATAATTTAACACGGAATTTTCATCAGTTATCCTAGTAGAAATAAATTTATCTCTTGTTCCAACAATCTCTGACATTTCAGAATTAAACCGATCATTTGACGATAAGGTCATGAGTGATTTTCCGTCATAACTCATATATACCCAAAACTCTGGAGCTGGTTGTAAAAACATACTAACCTGAGACTGGTATTCATCTATATATTTAAACTCAACAAAACCGTCTATGGATGCATTTACGTCTCTAGATCCAACATTTGACAAATTAATAGTCGAGGTGTTGTACCATGAATTTTCTTTAGGAGACCAAGAAAATTTTGTGTTGGGAAAAACAAAAAGACTGCTTAATAAGCCGTCTGCCTCAACTAAAGATTTATATTCTGATAGAATCAAGTTTTCATAAGCAATAGTTTTATCATTACCAATGAGATCCGAGAGGCGCATCAAAACATCTTGCTCATTATCGTGGGCTATCGGAGCCCCATATGTTTCAATAATATCATTAAAAGCAAATCCTAATTCATCAATAATTGATCTTTTTAAATTTGCGTCTATAATTATAAATGCATCTGTCTCTATGTTCATTGAGTCAAGTTTGGTTTTTCCAGACATTGAAGAGTATACTTTAAAATTATTATCGTTACTAATTAAATCCACACTCCCTTCAAAGGCTATTGATTTTTCAACAGGATTGTACAATAGTGAATTTCCATTATATACATCTTGATCTCGTTTCGATTTTGTCTCAATAAGATACTCTTTAGTAAATGGATCGTAAGACAAAAGACCCTCAGGATTAAAAAAAACCAAGCTTTTTTTGTTCACGGGATTATTAAAAAAATCAAAAAATAAATTATTAGATACTTTGGAAATGGCAGCGTTGTAAAACCCATCCTTATCAGAAATAGTAAGAGTTAACTCATCCCCAGGGACAAAATACTCATTAAAAGGAATTGCATTAGATATATTAAACCCTTCAATTTCTGAAGGAATTATACTTCCGTTAAATAACAGCTGTTCACTATTGGCCAATAGTTCAATATTACCATAAAAATTAAATCCTGGCTCCATTAAAATAGGATTACGTTCACTAACATCTCCAGTAGAAAATGATGTAAGTTGATTATTGTTTCCGTTTTTTAACTCAAACTGAGAAAAAGGAATATTGAAGGTGTCCAGATCAAAATTTACATATTCATAAACGCCTTTACCTTCAAACTTATCTTTTGTAAGAACAGAAACGTTTGAATTAACAAAACGGTGAAACTCATTTATTGTATCTAGAACAAGAACAGAATTTGATAACGGTAGTATTTGAAATCCTTCTCTTATATAAAGTTCTTCATTTTCTGGAATTATATAAGCATCAGCAACTTGAATATCAGGAACACCTTTAGCATTTATTGTTTTTGTATTAAGATCAAGAGAGAAAGAATTTGAAATAAAATCCCAATTATAAAAGTTATTACTTAATGAATAAACCGAATGAATTTCGTCTGAGCTAGCATTGACCTCTATGCTTCCTGTACTTATTAACCACTCTGCATTTGAAAGAGAGGTAGATAAATCATATTCAGGAAAAATAAAATTACGCTCATCAAAAAATAGAGATTTAAATTCCATTTTATTTTTGGCTAAATCATATTTAAAAAAAACATCCTCTGCTTCCATCAGGCCCTTAGCGTGGTTAGAAGCAGATAATTTTAAAGAAGTATTTTCTGATACAATTAAATTTTGGTTATAGGAAAAATTATCCGAAATAAAGCTAGAATTATTAGTCTCTATTTTTCCATATGAAGTTACTTTGTCGGAAGAAACATAAATGTCTCCTATGATTTCTACTTCACCGTCATAGCCCAAAATATTAGGATCTAAAATAGAATCATACTTAAAGAAAGCAAAGTCTTCTTGTTCATTGAAAAATCTAAAATCTAAATTTGTGAATTCAATATCAGGATACATAAACGAATTCTTCTTTGTGTTGCCTGAAAGCATAAAACCCTTTTCTACAATACTTGATATAGAATCAGGAAAAAGTCTAATTTTCTCAGAAAATAAAGAAGTAGTGTTGTATTTGATATTTCCCTCAACATATAATCCTGTAGAATCAAGAAGTAAAGAGTTAAATAAAGTTATTTTATTGTTATATGCGTCCAATCCTTTTTCAGATATATTCATGGTAAAACCAAAAGAATTATCTGGCATTGTTATAAGTTTTGCTTCCAATGGATTAATAATATTATTTGAATAAAATGTGCCAGGAAACTCAAACTTTGGGAGGGAAGACTTATCCAAACTATCAATTCGAAACTGATCGATTGAAAAATAAAAACTACTATCATATTTTTCTCCGTATTCTTCTGGCATATCAAAAAATATTTTAGTGCTTTTGTCAGAAATAAAAGAAGGGAACTTAGGAAGACTTCTTCTAGAAGATTTATTTTTAGGATGATTAATATACAAATCCCCGCCAATATTATATAGATAATTATAACTATCTCTAGCGTTGTTTTTAGTTAACATTTTTAATGTATCTATTTCCTTTAAATCAATTAAATATGAATCATAATTAAAAACAAGATCAACACTTTTAAAATCAAAATTACCAACCGATATATCCCCTAGTGTATTAACTTCGCGATTTTTTTTTAAAACTAAGTTTCCGTTTTTTGGAAAAACAACAATATTATTTTTATTGCTTAGGGTTACACTCTCTACCCCTTTAAATAATAAGGTGTTTGTCTTTAAATTATAAATTAGGTTATCAGAATTTTTAGATATGGAACCAAAGCTAAACTCATCAAAGTCAGATCTCTTGAGATGGGAAAAATAATAGTGTCTAAGCTTTGGCAAAACCTCAATTAACCCTAACTCCCTGTCGTATGAAATAAAACCATTTCTCCATAAAGTTATGAGGCCCGCCTCCATTAAATTAGGTTTTGTTTTAAAGTAATAGGCCAAATCATTAAGGTAAAAATCTTTTCTTTTTATTTTAGAATAGTAAGTGAAAACAGCCTTTAAAATATTGGTACCATTTAGGTCTGTCATCTCATTTAACTTTTGATTTGAAAAGTGATTTTTTGAATAAACACTGAGGGCACGTTGCGTGGGAGCTATTATCATTCCAAAATACATATAATCGTCTCCAACCGTATAACTTAATTCGTCTGGGTCAAATTCTATATTAAAGAATGATGAAGAAAATGCAGAGTTTTTCATAACACCGTCAATATTTAATATTTGAATTTTATTAAGATCAAGGTCATAATTAAATTTCACCATTGGATGATATATTGAGTCATTATCATCGTATAATTTAAAAGTTGTTGCCGATGAAGAAATATTTGAGTCATCAATTAAAAATGATTTGGACTTAACACTTATTTTTTTATTATTTTTTAATAAAAAGTATAACTCAGCATTTTCACCAGATAAAGAGGAGGAATAGAAAAGGTCTTCTTTAATTGACACACCAGTAATTAATTTGGTGTTATTATTTACAGTAATCTCAGCGTCGGTGTTATAAGAAATAAAGTTAAAAAGATTATTATGTTTGGGTTGGCTTTTTGGTGGAACATATTCCATGGCTCCTTTTATTTGTTTTAACTTATTTCCATTTAACAAACTTTGGTTTGAAACAAATTTTCCGGTTTTTAAATCAATTGTAAAACTTTGGAGCGAAAACTCAAGATTGCCTAGATATGTACTTTCTATTTTAGATTTTATCTTACCTCTTGAGCCGTCGATCAGTTTAATGTCTGGATAATAGTTGAAATTAGATTTCTCAATTATAAAGTTTTGAAACTCTGAGCCAACTAAAATATCTGAGCTTAAAAAGCTAAAAACTAAAGTTCCTAAAATATTTCCAGAGTTATCATATAAACCATAATCTAGAAAGTCTTCAACGCCAACCTTGAACCTATCATTAACGCTAATGTTGTGAGTGGTTTCTTTTACAAAAACATTACTATTTATTTTATCCCACAATGAAGAAAAATATTTTTTTTGGTTTCCTGTTGGGTTATATATTACATAATAATGATACAATAATATTTTATCAAGACTCGCGTTAGATTTAATATTATTATCTAGAAGCCAATCCACATAATATAAAAAAGATAAAAGCTCGTTTTCACCATTTGACTTTGTGTTATTGGCTATCTCTACAAAATAATCTTTAGTATCTTCTTTTATTCTATTGATAAAATTTTGCCTTGTGTTTGCTAATATCTCTTTTTCTGTTAATTGAATACCGAGAGTATTAAAATCCTTATTGAGTTGCTCTAAAAAATTGTCTTTATTATAAGTTGAAATAGATTGAGAAAATACAATACAAGGCAGAAAGAAAATAAAACTAAAAATAGTTTTATAAAAAAAATTACTCCTTGACATCGGAATTAATTATTGGAATTAACAATATCTATAAACTCCTGAGCATTGAGGGAAGCTCCTCCTATTAGTCCACCGTCCACATCTTTAAGATCAAATATTTCTTTTGCGTTTATTGACTTAACACTTCCTCCATATAATATGCTTGTGTTTTTTGATACCGAAGATCCATATTTCGACTTTAAACTTTTTCTTATGGCAGAATGCATTTCTTGTATTTCTTCGTTATTTGCTGTTTTACCTGTTCCAATAGCCCATATTGGTTCATAAGCTAAAATCAATTTTGAAAAAACCTCAGGTTTTAAAGTAAAAACAGTTTCTTTTAATTGATTGATTACAAAGTCGATATGACTATTTTGTTCTCTTACCTCCAAAGGCTCTCCGCAACAAAAAATTGGTTGAATATTGTTTTCAATCGCTAACTCCACTTTTTTAATTAAATCATCATTTTTTTCATTAAAGAATTCTCTTCTCTCACTGTGCCCAATTATAACATATGGGATTTTGAGGCTTTTTAACATACTAGCTGAAACCTCTCCTGTAAAAGCTCCTTTACTAAATGAGCTACAGTTTTGAGCACCTACAAAAACGGATTCCGCTCCCTGACACATCAAGTTAATTGTTGCTAAAAAAGGAAATGGCACACATAGTATTGTGGTTGTTTGTGGATTATTATGATTGTTTAAAAGCTTTAGAAACTCGTAAGCAAGAGATTTGGAAGAATATTCATCGTTATTCATTTTCCAATTTGCTGCAACAATCTTTTTTGCCATAATAAATTATTTATGTAAAATTAATTAATTATTTTTTTGATGTTAGTTTAATGCTTAACGAACTGATTTTTTAAATATTTTGCGGTCTTATTATTTTTAATCTTTATTAGATCAATGGGAGTCCCTTGATAACATATTTCACCTCCTTTATCCCCTCCCTCAGGGCCCATATCAATTATCCAATCAGCTTGTTTGATTAACTCCGTGTTGTGTTCAATAATTACAACAGAATTACCCATATCAATTAATCTTGAAATAGACGACATAAAATAAGCAATATCTTTATTATGAAGTCCAGATGTAGGTTCATCAAATATATAAAGGCTATTGTTTTGAGGTGACTTCTCTTCAATTAGATATGATGCTAATTTCAACCTTTGTGCCTCCCCACCACTTAGTGTACTTGAAGACTGACCTAATCTCAAATAACCTAAACCTACATCGAACATTGGTTTTAATTTTTTTAATATAGTTGATGCAGATGAAAAGAATTGAATAGCTTGCTCAATGGTTAGCTCAAGAACGTCATGAATATTTTTGCCATTATGCTTTACTTCCAAAATATTTTTTTTAAATCTTTTTCCTTTGCACGCACTACACTCTAAAAACAAATCAGCCATAAATTGCATTTCGATTTTTTTAACACCCTCTCCCAGACAATCATCACAACGGCCGCCATCAACATTAAATGAAAAATCAGAAGGTTTAATTTGGCTGTCAATTTTTTCACCTTCTTGAGCAAAGATTTTTCTAATACCATCATAGGCTTTTGAGTAAGTAGCTGGATTAGAGCGAGATGATCTACCAATAGGATTTTGATCAACAATTTCAATGTTTTTTAGGGTGTTGATATCACCTCCAATAGAATCATATTTTCCCTCATTATCATATTTTTTATCTAAAACTTTAGCTATTGCCGGGTATAATATTTGTTTAATTAAAGTTGATTTTCCTGATCCGCTTACCCCCGTAACTACAACCAAACACTCTAATGGAATTTTTATGTTAATGTTTTTAAGGTTGTTTTCATGAGCATTATTGATGTGGATTTCCTTTTGGTGGTTTCTAATAACTGGATCATTGAATACTTTCTTGTTAAATATAAATTCACTTGTAGGACCTTTTGTTTTTTTACTTATAGAAGATGTGGGGCCTGAAAAAACAATTTCACCACCGTTATTCCCTGCGCCCGGACCTATATCTACTAAAAAGTCAGAAGACAAAATCACTTCCTCATCATGTTCCACGACAATTACCGTATTACCAATTTCTTTCAGGTCATGTAATATTTCAATTAACCTTTTTGTATTATGAGGATGTAGTCCAACGGTTGGTTCGTCAAGGACATATAATGAGCCAACCAAAGAACTACCTAAGGATGTAGCTAGTTTAATTCTTTGAAACTCACCACCAGAAAGAGTGTTTACCTTTCGATTAAGTGTTAAATATCCTAGCC
>CEVL01114576.1_pt1 | contig 13360 bp, 23 predicted proteins | sample 427051 | NCBI WGS metagenome assembly CEVL01 (sample SAMEA2623673, study PRJEB7988) | marine metagenome | biome: marine biome (ENVO:00000447); feature: surface water layer (ENVO:00002042); material: "saline water (ENVO:00002010), including plankton (ENVO:xxxxxxxx)" | depth 5 m
CACCCCCGCCACGCTTGTCCACGTGGCCGAATGCCGCAAGCAGGGCCGCCCTGCCAATCCGCACCGCCTCATCCCCTTCTGCCCCCATAATAGCGCCCCCGCCGTACCTTGATCAGCCGCAACAGTTCATCTCTGCAACGGCGCACGCACTGCGCGCCGTGCTCGTATAACGCAACGACCCCAGGGTCGGCGCCTCGCATTTCCGCCTGGTCAGCCCCTCCACTCAGGACCTGCGCCCGCTGAGACCACGAGACCTGCAGGTCATCCAGGTCCTGCAACTCCAGAGCCTGCCGATCCAAGTAGGAACGCACAAACATCACTGCCAGGCCCGCGTGGATCAGGTGCGCATCACACCGGTATACAAACCAGCCCAGCCTCGCAGCGTGGTGATACTTTTTCAGGTCCTTGGTAAACCCCAGGCCGCGATTGTGGCCGCCGCTCACCATGGCCCCACCCTCAACCTCTACCGCCAGACCAACATCAGGCCAGGCGAAATCGAAGCGCCAATCTGACAAGCCAGCCTGCTGCAGGCGAAATCGGACGCCATCACCCTTGCCTACGTGTTCTGCGGCAAAACGGTACTGCACCATGAAGCCGATGTCAGCCGCGCTCAGTTGGCGAGCCAGCTCATCCTCCAGCTCTGACCTGTTGGTCCGTCGCGTGCGGCGGTTTTCCTGGTACTTCGGCAGCTTGCCGGGCCGCCTTTTCACGCAGCACCCACAAGATCGAAATCGTCGGGCGTCTCGAAACGCACCTTGACGGCAGATGCTCCCACGGCCTACGCCTCCCGCCTGTTCCAGGCATCTACCGGCGCCCCAGCGAAGCACCGCGAGCACTCGTATGCATCGTGCTCGCCGTCATCAAGGCACCACGTTCCGTCAAAAAGCTCCGTGCATCCGCAGAACGGGCAAGGCAACGGCTTGCGATCTTTACTGGGAGCCGCCCCGCTAAGCTCCTCCAGCCGGTCTGCAGCGTCGTGCAGAAGCCTATGCGGCCACTGAATGCGGGCATGAGGGTGGCCGACGCAGGCGTCACGCAATCGCTTTATGATCTCCTCGGTTGTCATCAATCTCGACCCCTCTGTATCTGTTCAGCCAGTCCGTTTACGCATCCCACCGCATCAGCTTCCGTTACCCCTCCCCGAGGCGACGAAACTCAACAACCCACACCCACGGGTTTGCATCCCACGAGCCTTGGCCGTTGATGGATTGCCATAGAGACTTGTACGACGCTATCCGGTCGCCCTCGAACCAGGGCCACCCGTCTGCATCGCCATCGGCGGTATAGTCGCGCCAGCAGTCCTGATAATCGCCGCCGCCGGTGGGGTGGTCGATACCCTCGATACCCTCCGCCTCCGCATCCTCTTCGCTAATATCCTGCAAACGCTCTATGCGTATTTCGGTTATCTCAAGCGTGATGCGGGAGGCGCGGCGTGGCATGTAGATAGGTGAGAGCCATCCTGTCTCTCTGCCTTTGGGGTAAAGCTTTCTGTCGACGTCATCCTTGGGCGTCAGTTGGCGGTATGGATGACCTCCAGTGTTGCTCCAGATCGGTAGCAATTCACCGTCTGCCCTGTACGCGACCAAGTAATGAACTGGAGGAGGGCCGGGTATCCCAGCGTGTAGCAGGCGTAGGCCCTTCCGGTCGGCTTGGAATGCCATGGGATGCGCCTCCTTCCATGTTTCCCGCACCCACAGCCTGTCGCCTGGCTTGCCGTAGGGGCAATTGAATGACGCGAGGCGCAACCCGTCATAGCGCAGCCAGTCCCAGGTTGCCCCCTCGAAGTGCTGACAGCGCTCCGCATGTAGGTGTGGTGGCGCCTTGACCACCCGCCGCGTCTGCGTTTTCTGGCCAGCGAGAATCGCCCTGACCATCGGGGCGCCGAATAGGATTGGTCGTTCCTTCACCCTCTACTCCTCCTCTCCAAAGAGAGGAAACTCAAAAGCTCCGCCTTTCTGCTCTGCGTCCCACCTGCAAAAATCTATAAAGCTATCGAACCCGTCCCCATACTCGATAAACCGCTGGTAACGCTCCTGGCTTCGGCTCATGCGGCGAACTGGCCCCATATCGCCATACGTGACTTTCCACGTGGGGTGGCATGGTGAAATGATGCCAGGCTTGTCATCGTCAAAACTGACGCCGATGTAATGCCCTTCATCTCGGGCAATGACCCCGGCTCGCCCGTTGGCCGTAACCCGGCGTCCATAGCAGGCTGGCACTCGGTAATGCTCACGTACATACTCATAGTCCATGCTTTTTGTACTCCTCCTCTCCGTTGGCGGCGGGCGAGACGGCGCCCACCCCGCACGCCTCCAGCTCCTGAATTACAGCAGTCTCGATTGTGTGCAGGTGCTCGTGTAGCAATTCGTGGGAGCGTGATACTTGCAAGCTTACGAATACCAGCAGAGCCAGTATAAGCACCTTCATTTACTCGGCCTCCCCCGCCAACGTTCCGCGGAACCGCTCTTCAGCGGTCTTCCATCCCAGCTGTTCCAATCGCTCGTCGCTATGCGCATCGTGACAGCCATGACAGGTACACTCCCCTTCGTTGCACACCAAGGGGGTCAGGCCATGGGCAACCTTGTCGCCGGCTTCGTCATAGCCAAAATGCCGAAATGGTCGCCCACACTCTACGGGTAAGGACACAGACCCATCGGCGAGCAGCGGAGCTTTTAGCGGTGGGTATGTTTTCATCAGCCCCTCCCGGTCCGGCGTCCTGGTCCAGTGGTCGAAGTACTCGACACCGAAATATCGGACTATCGCCGGGTAGTCGGGATGCGCATGCCCCTGGAACGCAACGCGGTTTTGCTCATCGCCCTTACCCGGTATCGGATAGAGCTCACCCGACCGCGCGTCCACCACGCGCAGCGCACACTCACCACCGGGCGGCTGGACTTTCTCAACCTGTGGCGTCGGTACGCCGTACAGGTCTTGATACCTCGCAACCGGCTGGGCGTCCCAGCAGTGCCACTGCAGATCGCCGCAAGCCATGACCTCGCTCTGGCTGGGATCAAACGGGTTGGTAACCACCTCCACCTTTGCGCGCCTGATCTGCTTCTGGCACGGCGGCTCACCCCCGAGCGCCGCATAGGTCGCCCTGCCTGGCGGTACCGCTTCAAAGCAGCCGTATCCACGTCCATGGGTATACATCCAATCAGCACCGCCACCAGGCAGCGGAGCGGGATAGCCAGCCCTGCCGGCAGCGCGGCCGTCGCGGTGCATCCTCGGCCAGCCCAAGTCCTGATCGTTGGCGTACGGCGTCAATGCCTCCAGGCTCTTCTCTACATAGTGCGCCGACCCAGGCACATCGGAATTCGACTCCATGCCACCCACTTGGCTCGCGCGCAGCGCTCCTTCCACTACACCCCCGCGAAAATCCAGGCCAAAGATCAATCCCATGGCCCCAGTGCTGTTCTTGGCGTAGTAGTTGGTGACCGCAATCTTTCCCGCGTGGATCTCGCCCGTGGCGCGTAGCGCGCGAAACTGAGTACTGCCCTCGCCCTTTCGCGCAGGGTCCACCCAGTCTTTGAGCAGCGCAGTGGTGATGATGTTGCCGGACCCATGAGCGCCCAGAATGGTGATCACCTCACCCCCGCCGAGGCCTACGCTTTTTAGCCACCACACGTTCTGCGGCGTGGATCCGTATTCGCCAGGACCATCCCCCTCCCACGCGGAAAAGAGCACTTCGCCGCTGGACAACACCTCAGGGCTGAGCGCCATCCACTCCCCCGGCGTGATATCGGTGATGTCGGCGAGCTGACGGCCGACCAGACGCGCGCGGTGGATGTGCAGCGCTTTCGAAGGGTAGAAATTGCGCGGGAACCAGTAGCTGCCGTCAGGATGCCTTCCGGGCGTACTGCGCGGGGCATAGGTCCCCGCTCGATCGCTCGCAAATACAATGCAGTCGTTGCCGCACCAGTCGGGCGTGCGGTCCCGGTGGCCGCTGCTGATCCTGTATCGCTGCCCGCTGTCCAGCTCATAAATCCACAGCTCAGCGGTCACGGTGTCAAACTCCCACAGATCCGTCATCGGCCCATTTGCCGCCTTGATCGGCCAGCGTGTGGCGCCAGGCGGAGCGGTGCTGACGGCGTAGACCACCCTTTTGCCGTCGGGGCTGATGCGAGCCTCCTGCGCGGTGCATATGACATCGGATCCCGTGCAGTCGTGGATTACCGTGATGCCGCCGGCCAGGTCATCAAACACCACGTCCGCTTCGGTCTGGCGCCACATGCGGCCCACGTCATTGACCCGTTGCCAGTTGCTGGCGTCATCGATGGACTTGCTGTAGGGAGTTTCCGGGTCAACAGTAATTCGCGTGCCGTGCCGCGGCTGACGCGTGTAGGTGATTCCCGCGAGCACCGGGGTGGGCCGGGTGATCTGCAAGGGCGTGTACTGAGTAGCGCTGGCCAGAGTCAGAGCCGGTATGGTGACCTCGCCGGTGCGTGAGACCTCGACCGTGCCGGATGCAGACCCTATCGACCAAGAAACGCGATCCCCCCTCTTAAGCTTGAAGTTGGCCGGGTTGCGAATCGTCAGGTCAAAGGTAGCCACCTCCGGCTGGTCCGGAATTCCGCCGCCGATATCTGTGTGCCTCAGATATCGCAGCGGCAAAGTTAGCCCGCCTTCCGTGTCCCGGACTCCCTTGCTGTTCCAGCTCAGCCCGAGGTTGTAGTGGCCTCTCGGATAGCCCTTGCCGTCGGCGTCCTGCAGGTGATTCGCAGTCGAGCCAGTGAACACCGGCAGCACCCCCAAGCGTCGGACCTGCGCGTCCGGTCCCGCGTACCGGTCGCGCCATGGGAGGTTTACGCCAGGCTCACCCCCCTGAACGTGCCAACCCAGCCCCCACATCGCAAAGCACGCGACCTTGTACTTGTCGCAGTAGCGGAGGAAGTCTAGGTCAAACACACCCAAGTTGTCGTTCGTGTGCCCCTGGAGCTTGAAATAAACGTGCGACAGCCGGCCCTTGCGCATCTGCTCTTCCAGATCGGCTGCACTGATATCGTAGCCCTGCCAAGCGCGCTGCACCGCGGGGTCGCGCCAATAGCGCCCCTGCTTGCCGGCAAAGTTGGTATGCGGCACCGTGGCGTCCACCACTGATAGCCAGTTTCGCCAGAACCCGTCGGGCATCAGCATCGCCTGCAGGATGCATCCGGTTCCGCCCATAGACGCGCCCACGCACTCCACCCCCGCGCCGAAGTCTATGGACGGCTTCATCAGCTCCACGGCCTTGTTCAGCGACACCGCCAGGCGATAGCCCGCATGGTTCTTTCCCTGGTTCGGGCCCCACCAGGTGGCATCATCGCCGTCCTGCGTGCTGCAGTTGGCAATGGTGATGTATCCCGCCTGCGGGTCCTGGTTCGGCTCTGTGCACGCTTTCGGGACGCCCCCGGTTCCGTGTAGCGCCAGCCTCAGCTTTAGGGAATTGTCCCGTGGCAGTGGGTTCGGCGCGATGATCAGCAACGGTATGCCATCCTCCGCCTCGGTTTTCGTGGTGTAGGGTTCGCCGCTGAAACTGCAGCGATACGCATTCCACAACTCTGTGACCGGCTCGGGATCCGAGCAGACCACGTCACGACTACTGCCGGCCTCGGTTTTGCAACCACCCAGCAGCATCATCATCACCGCCAGGACGATTAGCACCAGGCCAATGCCGAATGATTTATGCATGATCGATAGCGCCCCCTGGCGCGTGTTCCGCGGGGCCGGGCGCGCAGCCTGTTCCCGCATTGCTTCACTGACCGCGATAGGCAGCGCTTTTCTTCTCACCACCGCCACCACAGCAACAATGCCAGCACCAGGTTCAGCACCAGCGAATAGGTGATCAGGTGGCCATTGAAATACGCCGCCCGCGCCACCCTTGCCCCTTCCGTCCAGATGTTGGTGAATGCATGGCCGGACCAGGGCGCCCGCTTCCAGCGGTCAATGAAGGGCTGCACCGCCCTGCGCCAGATCTTGTATTCCTGTTTGATCCTGGCCCGCACCCTGGCAAAACCATCCTTTCCCCTCGGCTGATCACTCACCGCTTCCACCCCCTTGCCGTTCAGTCACCAAACTTCACCAGCGGCTGGTCCGCTTTGATGTACAGCGGATGACGTGGCGCGCCAGACTTGGTGACACCCAGGCACCACAGCCTGGCATCCGTATCCTCCGCAAGCTGCATGAATTCGCGCACGCGATCAGGCGCCGCGCTGTTCCCCCAGGCACAAACCGCTTCACCGTGTTCACGCAGCAGACGCACCAGGTGCGCGTCATTGTCAGGCCCCACCGGATCCGCACACAGCCGCAGCGCCGCCGGATCCGTTGCCCGGTATGCGTAGAGGTTCGCCACCGTCAGGCCCGCACAGCCCCAGCTTTCCGCAAAGCCACGGCAGCGGCGGATGGTAGGGTCATCCAGTTCAGCGTCAGCGGTGGAAGGGTTCAGCATGATGAACAGAACAGGGCCGCGCTCAGCGATTAGCGATCGACCAGGCCGCGTCAGCCAGTAGCGATAGAAGCCGCAGTCACTGATCAACGCACCACTATTCATCAGTAACCGTTCCGTCTGGATGCGTGACTTTCAATTTACGGCCGCCCTGCACAACAAGGTACGGCACCGCAAACTGGTCAGCCATCTTGATCCGCGCCATGATCCTGGCGAGACCATCCTTCCCCCTCGGGTTGTCGGTCATTTCCACCCCCAGTGGTCATAAGCCCTGCAGGCCTCAGCTGGAGTCTTGAAGGCCATCGTCACGGTGTTGCCGTTCAGGGTCTTCACTACTGGCTTCGGCGGGCCATTGAGCAATCTCACCACCTCCTGAACAGGCACCGGCTGTCCTTCGCGTAGCACTACCGCGCCATCCCCCATGATTCCTTCCGTGTACTCGGCCATTTGCCTACTCCCCTTGCGTTTCCAGGAAGTCCCGGATTTCTTCCTCGAGCTCACTAGGCGCCACACCTAGCGCGAGGTTCAGCAGCTCCCTGGCCTTTTCCATATCTGCCTCAGCGCGATCGAGGCGCGCAGACAGATCACCCCCGGCCACCACTTCGATCTGACCACCGAGTATCGGGGTGCGAATACCCACCCGCGGCGGATTCAAGCCGTGGTACACCACGTAGGTATGACGGATGCCGATGGGCGCCTGGCTATCAGGTGGCACGAGTGCGGACCTCCTCGCCGCTAGATCGCGTGTCGCCAGGGCCGCGCTCTGGCGCGGTCACTAACCGACTCCTGAGTTCGTGGAGCCTTTTCAGGTCCTCGATGTGCGCAGCGCCAGACTCCAACATCAGGGCCACGCTCTCCAGATGCGCACCGTTAAGCCAGGTGCCCATACCGTTGGCCTGAACCTCCGCGCGCAGGCCGGTGGCGCAAAGCCGCATAGCATCTGGGCTGCAGTCACCTCCGCCGTTCAGGATTGCTTCTTCAGCCTCATCCGGTGACAAGGCCGGCGTCTCGGGATCAGCCTGGGCGGCCGCCCTTTGCATCTCTCGCTTGCCGGTCAGCAGAAACCAAGTGAGCATCAACATGATGCTGGTAAACCACCAGGCCATAGCCCAGCATGCCACCACCAGAGCAGCCAGCAGGGTCCGATTGACTCGCACCAACCACAGCATGGTTTTTTCGAACACCAATGACGCACTGGACAGCAAGGCAGCCCAGCCGACGGCAATGAACAGCCACAAAAGGCCGCGGCCAATGTTCATCAGTACTTGATCACGCAGGGCATAGCCGACAATGATGTTCGCCAGCGCGGCGCCATAAGCTATCGTTGCAGTGTATTTCCACATTACTCCTGTCCCTCATCGTCATCTTCATCGTCCAGATCGCGCTCGCCCCATGGGATATACGGCGCCTCGACGTCGTCGTAGATCTCCTGCAGGATCGCCGGGCGGTCTATGCCACAGGCCAGAATCGCCGCACGAAGGTCGGGCACCTTTAGCTTGTCCCAGGGCTTCCCCTCGGGCTGCTCGAGCTGGTGCAGCTCGACGAGGTGCAAAAGCTCAGCCTTGCGAAACAGTTCGAGGAAGGGCGCCTCGATCGTCCAGACCGCTTCGATGTTGCGGCCCCAAAGCTCGCGGCAGATTACTTGCGTCTCGCGCCACGGCAGGGAGTGTGCGACCTCGATTGCCGCGCAGAGCTTCGGGAAGTCGGTCGATTTTGCGGCAAGCAGGTCCTCGATACTGCCGATTCCGGCCTGCTTACTCGATTTGTAGTCCATGGAGATCGCGGGCTTGCGCCACCACCCGGCGGGCCCTGGCCTTTCCATAGCGTGCCAGGCGAGCAGCTCGTCGGTGATATCGATATCGCCCTGCATCTTCTCGATAATCCGACTCACCAGGTAGTCGTGCAGGTAGTCGCGACACTTCTCGCGCAGCGACTGCTGGCGCTGTTCTCCTTTCTGCTCGACCTCTTTCTCAGAGGGCGCACCGGAGTTCGGCGCCTTCGCCTGCTTTGGCTTCTCGCCGCCAGGCAGTAGCCCAGCCGCCTTTGCCTCCCCATTCTTCTCCTGGAAGTCCTTCGGGCTCATGCAAACGGCTTCACCACCTACGGTGACGAGGTGCTCGCAGCCCTTACACGCAGTTTTGTAGTTGAAGTGGACTGCCTTGTCGCCGTACCAGCTGTGCGTTTTCGTAAGGCTCACGCCGCCAGCCTCGTACAGACCCTTGACCGCAGAAACTCGCGCCTCATGCACGGTGGCTTTGCCCCGCCAGTCGATGTCCTCCTTGAGCTCGCTGATAGCTGCCTTCATGGCGGCGGGGTACTTCTTGAGCGCACGCAGCTTGGACGCCGCGGCGGGCTCGAGCTGATCAGCGTCGATAAGGTTCTGCACGGCCTTGGGTAAATCGCACAGCTGTATCGCTTGCTCGATTTCCTTCGGCTTCATGGGCGGCAGGCCTGCGCGCGCCAGGTGCGCCGACAGATCGTTCACCGAGGCGAACTTTTCGCGCCGCAGCGACGCCAGCATGCGCGCCACCTCCATTTTCGAGAGCTTCTCGCGGATATTGTTCACGGCGAGCTGGTCTACCCGGATATCCTCCTCACTGATATCGCCGTCCATGAGCAGAACCGGCACCTCGTCCTGCTCGGCAATCTGCGCCGCACGGTAGCGACGCTCGCCGTCGTAGATGACGAGCTCCCCGTTGCTGCTCTCGCGCACGATGATGGGCACCAGGACCCCGCGATCGACGATGCTCTGCGCGAGCTGCTTCAAGGATTTCTTGTCGAAGTTTTTGCGCGGCTGGTCAGGGTCGGGCGTCAGGGTGGACAGCGGGACGTGCGTTATCTGACCTGCGACCAGGGCGTTGTTGTTCTGAGTCATTGGATCACCTCGAGACCCTGCAGGGTCACGCTAAATTGATGGACGCCGAGAGCCCCGGGGCAATGCACGCGGGCCATGTAGCCGCCCTCGACGAGCTTCTCGAACAGGTCGTAGCGATCGGTCCCCTCGGATGCGATCGCGTGGTTGCCGCCTTTGACGATCGCCTGCATGAGGGCGACCTGCTGGCTGTCCGGCGGAAAGGGCAACGGTAGATCATCAGGCAGACTCACAGTCTGTCAGCCCTCCCCGCTCGCCTTATCGATCAACTCTTCCATCCACTTTTCCGCCGCCCTCAGGTCCGCGGGACTGCCGGTATGGTTCCAGTTGGTGATATGCCGGACGACACCAGCCTCCTCCCGATCGAGCTTGTTGGCCCTGGTGTACTCCAGGGATGTAATCCGGTTGTGCCACCAGGCACCGTGCACGCACGCCCCACACAACTTCCGCAGCATTCGCTGGTACAGCGAATCAGCCTGAATGAATCGGATGAAATGCCTGGCCTTGTGCAGGTCTTCGACGCCGCCCTTGTCTCGCCAGCGGGTGACGTACTTGACAACCATGCTTTCGCAACCCTGTAGCATGTTGGCCTGCCAGTACTGCACTGGCTCGATCGCACAGTGCTTGTAGTGATCACCCCCGATCTGGTGGTCCAGGGGATTCAAAGGTCCTTCCCCTTACGCATCAGCCTTTCGATTTCAGCCAGTATCAACGCGCCAGCTTTCGTCAGATCACGAAGCGGCGTGGTGGGCTTCCACCAGTGGTACATAAACGGCCAATCGGATGGGGCAGAAGACTCACCTCCTGCTGGATTAATAACGTTCACGGCGTAACACGCCGCAGCCTTTGGGAGCTCCCCGCGGACATAGCCATCATCCCACGCAGGGCTCCAGCCCTCTTCCAGGACCTGGCGTTGGCGCTCCCTGGCAACCAGGGTCAGTGCGGTACCTGCCCCGGGGCCCGACGTCAGGTGCGCGCGCGCAGCTTCGAGCTTGCTGATCAACACATCCAGCGCCTCTGCGCTGTCCGTTACGATCTCCGCGAAAACAGCGCCATCCACAGGCCTCGGAGCCGCGCAGGGCGCATCAGACTCGCCAGGCCCGTCACACAGCGCAAAGACCACCCCCGCCGCCTTGCCTCCATCCTCCCACGCATCTGCCATTTTCACCGCGCCCGTGCCCAACCTCAGCCGCACACACTCGCCGGTCCTGAGCACGCCCAGCTCATGGGCGCGTAACACATCCTCTCTGGCCATATCAGCGACCACCTCCCTTCAGTAATCCGCCCAGATAAATACCCAAGCCCAGCATCGACAAACTGATATCCACCAGCGACTTCCACACGGGGTGCGGGTATTGAATCAATTGGTCGGCGAAGGTAGGCAGGACGATCGCCACCCCCAGGGCTATCACGAAATGTTGATTCACTGCTTTCGGGCCTCCACGAACATGCTGCACACCACAGCGCCAAGTCCGATCATCGCCAGGGCGAATGCCAGCTTCCCGTAGTGCGGCGGCACGAAATATTTAGGGCCCAACATCAAGATCACCCCCAGTGCCAACATCCGTCCTTGCATGGATCCCCCTACTCGCACCCGCTGGGCACGGTTATCAGTTTCTGATCACGAATTCTGCGCCGCCAGGTGCGGTAGATACCGCGCATCTGGCAACGCAACAATTCCGCCTCCGACAAGTCCACGGTCATCCGGCCGTCGACGATCGCGTGACAGGTGGCGCAACCGTCTACCACCCACCAGTCCGGAGACTTGATAGACGTGCCCTTGTCCTCACTGGGCAAATGGCACGGCACCGTAGTTTCCGTGCCGCCCTCACACCACGGATGGATCCCGAACGCACACGTCTGATCACGCGATGCCGCGGTCAACTTACTCACCACGCGGACCCTTGAGCCAGTTCAGGATGTCATTCACGCCGGCCTCCACGCGGGCCAGCTCCCGGCGAAGATCTCCACCCCCGTTGCGCACATTCCAAGCCGCATCGGCCGCGGGGGTCGCCAGGCGAACACCACGGGGCTGACCTGCAAGGCTCGGCGAAATCTCCACGCGCGGACCAAGCGCCCCGCAATCCTCACATCCAGTCTGCACGTAGCGCAGGTCGCCGTGCATGAAGTGGCGCTGACCAGACGAGGCCCCACCTCCGCAGAAGGGGCATTCGCGCAGCTCACTCACCGGACGGCCCATTCGGGTTCAGCTCCAGCCATGCGGCTACCTGATCTTCCGGCCAGGCTTGGGGCTTTAGCCCCTTGATACGCGCCGGGAAGTCCTTGGCGGCGGTCCAGCGACGCGCCGTGGTTTCGTGCACGCCCGCCATACGCATGATTGCCGGGATCCTCACTATCCAGCGGCCGTCCACAAGTTCCCGCGCAGCCCTGGACACAACCTTGCCCGTATGCGGGTCAACGACCGGCTGAGAGTTGAACGGATAGACCGGCTTCGCGCCGTCGCACGACGAAAGCACTTTGATCTCGCCGCCGCGATCCAGAAACTCCTGCGTCTGGCGCGCGATTTCCGCTCTCAGCGCATCCGTATTCGGCCGCGGTGCCTCGTTCGTGGCGAAACGTCTGATCTCCGAATAGCTCATAGCTCACTCCCCGTGATTCACGTAGAACAATGAAATTTGTCAGCCCGCCTACCGGTCATCGGGATGCCATCCCTGCTCCAGGCCGCTGTGGCCCTCCGGTGCCGGCGGAAGCCAATAAACCACCGCCAGAACTGGCAGGCCCGCCGGCCACACCACCGCAAGCAGCACCAACTTTTTCCCGGCGATATGCATGCCCTCCTTGGCGCGCAGCAGTTCGACCAGCACCAGCACTGCACTGGCGCCCAAAATCCACAGTAAAAACATCACCATTCGATCGCCTCCCGCTGGCGCGCCAGGCGCCACTGCGTGTATGTCCGCCCCTGGTGCTGCTTGAAAAACACCAGGAACGCCTCGCTCGTTTCGTAGCCGCAGAATCGCGCCGCCTTACGAATGTTCACCCGGCCGGACTTCTTCACCAGGAGACTAAGGCGCCGGCACTGCTCCCGGCGCTTTTCCCCCGCCCAGCTGGTGCCTGCACCCCTCAACCGGCGGGCCATAGTCACCGGGTTCATGCCCATCCGACGCGCGCATGCGGATGCACTGGCCCGGGCGAGGTCTTCGTGGTGGTACAGGTAGCGCCGCACCCTGAGGCGCACGGTGGTCGGGTCCTGGGTGCCCAGTTGCGCGACGGTCATGCTGGCTCTCCGAAAGTCTCCGTGGACTGCAGGCCCGCGGATCGCGCGAGGCGATGGCGGTACCTGGCCTGATCACAATCCGCGGACTCCCAGTCACGCAGCACCCAGTCGCGGAACAACCGCGGCCAGTCGCTGTGCTGAATCTCCATTGACCGGAACCAGATCACAAACACCTCCCGCGCCTTCTTGATCAGCGGGAGCGGCACCCCCATCGCCTGCAGGTCAGTCACCTGCGCCTCGTCTGGCTCCCAGTACAAGTCCAGCGCCCTGGGCTGGTTGGCCAACACCTGCATCAGGTAAGGCTTCGGCTGCACCGGAGCGGCGAGGATTGACACGACCAGGGCGTCCAGGAGCCGGTTGATGCCGGACTGCTCCTTGCACATCCCGAGGAACGCGCGCGCCTGATCCTCCGGGATCGCGTAGCCGGTCAACCAGGTCACGCCACGGTCGAAAATGTATTGCGCCGCCGACTCATGCTGATAGAGCTCGCCGAGCGAGCGCATAGAGTTATCCACAGGATTGGCCGCGCGAGCGGCCGATGCGATAGCATCGGAACTGGTATGATCATTGGTATGATCAGTACTGGTATGTTCTGGATCGTCTTGGGCAGTTTTTCCAAGTTGGAAGTTGGGTAGTTTTTCCAAGTTGGGCGGTGTTGTTTTTCCAACTTGGGCAGTTTTTCCAAGTTGGAGAGATTCGCCAGTGTCAGAGCTTCCAACTTGGGCAGTTTTTCCAAGTTGGGAATACTCGCCATCTTGGGCGGCCGCGTCCTCCGGCAACAACAGCCGATCGGGAATGGTGAGTCGGTACTTTTTCGGCCCGTGAAAAGACT
>CEVL01148022.1_pt1 | contig 13302 bp, 16 predicted proteins | sample 427051 | NCBI WGS metagenome assembly CEVL01 (sample SAMEA2623673, study PRJEB7988) | marine metagenome | biome: marine biome (ENVO:00000447); feature: surface water layer (ENVO:00002042); material: "saline water (ENVO:00002010), including plankton (ENVO:xxxxxxxx)" | depth 5 m
CCTAAAAAATTTTCAGAATTATCAAAAAATAGCTCAACTGAACAATGGCTAACAGGCTTTCTGGTGTCAGAACCATTAAAAATTACATCTTGAAGACTTTCGCTTCTAAGGCTTTTAGGTGAGAGCTCTCCTTTCACCCATTTTATGGCATCAATGATGTTGGATTTTCCACATCCATTAGGGCCAACAATGCCACACATGATTCCTGGAAAATCAATCTGGATTGGGTCAACAAAACTTTTGAACCCTGCTATTTTTAAGCTTTTAAGTCTCATTTAGATTTTCTAATAGTATAGGTGGTTACAAGCAATATGGATATAACTAAAACCACTAAAGGAATAAGAAAAATTGGCCTATTATCTTCAATGTTTGTATCGAGTAATATGTAATCTCCATACCTATCTTGCATGAAATCAAAAATTTCTTGATCTGAATAACCTTCATTAATTAAAGAAGCAATTTCTTGCTTTAGGTCACTAGATATTGGAGCATTAGAGCTGGACAAATTCCCATATGAGCACATAGGACATCTAATATTATCTGCAAGATATTCAAGCCTTTCTAACTCTTCTTTATCTAAATCTTCATATAGAGCATCTGCCTGCATCAAAAAGCAAAAAAATAATAAAGATTTAAAAATATTTCTCAAATTTTTCATTCCAAATATTTATATCAATTACACCAATCCTATGAGCGACAATCTCTCCATCAATAATTAAAAATGTTTCTGGGGGGCCTATTACTCCCAACTTTAAAGAAAAGTCTCCATCTAAATCAAGAATGGAAAAATCATATGGATCACCTAATTCTTCAAGATAGCCTTTAGTGGCAGAAACCTGATCTTTATGGCTTACCCCTACCATTTTCACATCCTTTGAATCTGCAATTTCAATTAGAAATGGGTGTTCAACTTCACATGGAAGACAATAACTTGCATAAACATTTAAAATTACTTTCCCTGTTAATAGGGAACTTTCATTTATCTTTATTCCGTCGATTGTATAAAGCTCCCTATCTAAAATAAGAGGCTTGCCTTCTTGATTTTTGACTGGCTGTACATAATCATTTTGAAGAGAGATTGCAAAAAAACTAAATAGGCTTAGCAGTAAAAGTAAAAAAATTATTAAAAATGCTCTAGTAGTCATGCCTTCTAATTGTCCCGTAAAGAATTGATAAAAGCAGTAAACATGATGACACCCAAATCATCATAATTCCATACTTAATGGAGTATCTTACCACCCATGATCCATCTGGTTTTAAGTCTCCCAAAACTACTAAATAGTCTTTTGTTATATATGGAGCAATTCCTGTTTCTGAAGTTATTACGCCTCCAACTTTATATCTACGCTTTTCTGCAACGATATTAAAATATTTACCTTTATCTTCGACTTCAAAATTTGCTACAACACTATTAAAGTTTTGACTTTGAATAACATCTGCGGACTTAAAAATTAAATTTGTGCCCATGAATTCAACTTGATCATTGGGTTTAATTTTGAAATCAATATTTTTAGAAAATTCATGATTTAAGAGGACTGAAAAAGTAAGTGAGGCTACAGCTAGATGGCCTAATACCTTATGAATTTTCAACGACTTCTTTTTACTTAAAAAATCGAAAATAGCTTTGAAAATTAGGATGGCTAAAAATATTCCTGATAGAAATAAGCCCATGCTAAAAGAATTCATAATAAGAACAGCAATAGTCGCGACAACTAAAATTATAAATAATTTTAATTTATCCATAGATAAAATCTTTGGAAATTGCTCTGCAGTGAATAGGATAATTAATGTGAATACAGCAGGAGTAATCAATTCAGAAAAATAGTTTGGGCCAACGCTGAACTTTTCATTGTAAACAACCTCATAGTAGATGGGGTATAAAGTTCCTAGAAAAACTATAAGCAGTATCGTCATTAAGATTATGTTATTGAGGACGAGCAAATAATTTCTGGACATAAATCTTGGCCACTTGCTATGCAAAAAGTTACTTCTCCAAAAAAATAATCCCAATGAAACTAATGAGAACAATGCAAATAAGCTGAGCAAAAAGACTCCACGTGAAGGATCGGATGCGAAGGAATGAACACTATTTAAAATGCCTGATCTGACTATAAATGAACCTAGAATAGAAAGCAGAAATGTTAATATGCCTAAAAATACCATCCAGGATAGAAATACTTTATTTCTGCTGAAGGTTAAAGAGTGTGTAAATGCTGTACCTGCTAGCCAAGGCATTAAAGCAACATTTTCAACTGGATCCCAAAACCAATACCCACCCCAACCTAATTCATAGTAAGCCCACATTGATCCTAGTAGAATGCCTAGAGACAAAGTAAACCATGCTATACCAGCCCAAAGCTTTATTATTTTAAATAGCTCTTTATCAAAATTAGTAAATATGCCTGCAATAACAAAACTAAATGTAATTGCATAAAAAACATAGCCAGTGAAAAGCATAGGAGGATGTATTACTAATAATGGATCTTGTAACAATGGATTCAGATCAGATCCATTCGTAAAGGCAACATCAAAAATCATAAATGGATTAGACGTTAAGACTAGAAAAATTAAATAGAAAAAAAGTATAAAAGCTAAAACAGAATTTGAAAGTGACAGATATCTACTTTCTTTCATAAAAATATTATTTAAAGCTGCACAAAGCGACAGCAATAATACCATTAGAAAAAAAGATCCCTCATGTGCTGCCCAAAAAGCTGATATTTTGTAAAAAATAGGTAGCAAGACATTTGAATTTTGCCAAACATATACAAATGAGAAGTTGTTACTTAAAAATTGGTAAGAAAGATATAAAGAACCAATGAGTAGAGTCCAAAAATTAGCGTAAATTAAATTTTTTGTTAAATCATGTGATTTTGCTTTCAAAGAGAAAGCGAAGATTAGAATGCATAAGAATGCTGAAAACCAAAGAATTGAACTCCCAAATAAATCTGCAGAGGTATTAATCTTGCACCTCTATTTTTATTGGCATATAAGTTTCATCATGCTTGGCTAGAATTTCATCAGCAATAAAGACTTTCTTTTCTTTATCTAGATACCCTGAGGCAACAACGCCACTATTTTCTTTGAATAGATTAGGTAAGATGCCTATATAAACTACCTCAATCTCTTTATTAAAATCTGTAACTGTAAATTTAATTTCTAATGATTCAGACTGCTTCAAGCTTTCTTTCTTTACCATTCCTCCAAGCTTAAAGCTCTTATCTATACTATATTCTCCTGACTCTACTTGAGTTGGCGTTAAATAAAGATCAATATTTGTTTCTAAAGCTCTGAGAATTGAATAGAGAATCAGTGTTAGCGATATTAAAAGTGAAACAATAATAAAAATTTTGTTTAATCTATTTTTTCTAATCATTTAAATCTTCCTGGCAGTCTTTTAATTTTTTTGAATACCTCATATGTGAAAGAGAATAAAGAAATAAAATAGCTAAAATAGACAAGATATATGTAAAGATGACAGTAGATAGACTATCCATTAAGCACCTCTTTAATCATTTTTGTATTACTGCTTCGATTTAGTATTTCAAATTGAATATTTCTGCCAAAAATAGCAAAAGATATAAATAAAAGAGCTATCAACATTATGGGAAGCGCATAAAGCATCTCTGAGTCAATTGAACTGCCACTTGTAGTTATGCTGGCACCTTGATGTAAGGTATTCCACCAATCTACTGAGAATTTAATAATAGGAATATTAATTGCTCCTATTATCGCAAGAATACTTACAATCTGATCTGCAGTCTGATGAGAGCTAAATGAAGACCGTAAAGCAAGTAAACCAATGTACTGGATAAATAAAATAAAGGTTGAAGTTATTCTTGCATCCCAGACCCAATAGGTACCCCAAGTAGGCTTGCCCCAAATTGACCCAGTTAATAAAACTAGGGCTGTAAACACCAACCCTATGCTAATAGCAGAATTAAGAAATATAGCAGAGATCTTTGTTCTCCAGACCAAATAAATAAAACCACTAACCGCCATAAATATATAAATAATTTCAGATAAGATAGCTGAAGGCACATGGATAAATAGAATTCTATAAATCTCTTTTTGCTCAGCATCTGCTGGCAATACATATATTGCTAAATACGAAGCTAAAAGAAATCCAATTAACCCAATAATTATTGATGGAAATATAGCTTTTTCAAAAAATCTGAAAACTCTATTAAGGACTAAATATTTTGCTACATATTGATACATCTCACCTACTCTGTATTCTTAAAACCTGTAAAATTGTGTAAAAAATAAAGGAAGATGCGAAGACAAAATACGCAAATAAAAACCAAAAATTTGATTCAAGTTGACCATCAACAAAGATTCCTTTAACTAAAATAATAAATGGTATTAAAAGTGGAATAATCAATAAGGCATTAAGTGAATTATTCCTTTTTAAAGATATTGCACTACCAAGATTAAAGAAAAAATAAAGAGTGCTCAGCATAATTACATAAGTACCAAAAAGCTCTATAGATATCTCATGTCCTTGGAATATTAGTGAAATTATTGCAATTGGGATAAACACAAAAAATACATTAGTTATCCACTTAGCTAAAAGATACAAAAAAATATCTGATATGCCGCCTTCAGATAATCTTTGTTCTAAATAACCATTGTTATGATCATCCTTAAATGAATTCTCTGAAATAATAAATATTGTTATGAAAGATGCGATGAATGAACTAGCATAGTTAAGGCTATTATCTAGATCTAAAACTAAGAAAATTACAAAAATAATTCCAAAAATCGAAATAGGTAAATAAATATTCTTTGGAATCAAAAAAAATAATTTTAATTCTCTTTGTAATGCTTTACTCATTCTACTGGTCTCAAAATAATTTTTTTACTTTCAGGAATTTCTTCTTGATGATTCGTCATTATCACTGTCCCATTTTTTTCAATATGCTCACTGATAATATCCTTGAGCTCTTCTATTGCTTTACTATCGAGACCTGCAAATGGTTCATCCATTATCCAAATATTTTTTCCTGAGCTAATTAATCTTATTAATGCTACTTTTCTTTTTTCCCCATATGACAGATTAAAAATTTTTTGATTTTTTAAGTGTGATAGATCAAATTTTTTGAAAAGACCCTTCTCAACTTCCATTCCAAGAATTTCAAAATTTTGTCTCAAGGTTATTTCTTCTATCAGACCATTTTTGTGGCCAAGATAAGAAACATGGTCCAACGTCATAATGCCTGAATCAATATTTTTACAATTAATTATTCCAGTGATTATTTTGAGTAGAGTTGTTTTTCCAGATCCATTTTTACCTCTTATCTCAACTATTTCACCAGAGTTAATCACTTCTGAAACATCAGAAAATATCAGTTTTCCATCTATTTGATGCGATATATGTTTAAGACTGTATAAATTCATGGAATTACCTTAGTATTTTATCAAGAGAAATGATTTAAAGGGGGACTAATGAGAGTACTTTCAATATTTTTACTATGTGGCTATATTTTTGCCAATCCTTATTTTCCAGATGATACTTGGGAAACTAAAAATCATGATGAAGTTGGTTTAGACAAATTAAAAGTAGAAGAGCTATTTGATCTAACTTTTTCAGATGATGCAACAATGAGTGCCGTTCTTATAAAAGATGGGTACATCATAAAAGAACAATATGCCGAGGGCTATAACGAGGATTCTTACGGCACTTCATGGTCGACCGCTAAAAGTTTTTATGCTGCACTTGTTGGAATATCTCTGGATAATGGAGAAATTGATAGCTTAGACGATCCAGTAGCAAAATATGTGCCTGCATATGATGAGGGAAAAAAGAAGGACATTACTATTAGACAAGTTTTGAATATGACTAGTGGTTTAGAGTTTCCAAGCCATGAGCATGAAATGATGTTTTTTGAACCTGATCATCTTGCATATACATATGAAGTTGGCGTCGAAAACAATCCGGGTGAAGTGTTCCAATATAACAATGTTAATTCAATGTTAATGGGCGAAATACTTAAAGGTGCGACAGGTAAAACTGCAAAACAATTAATTGAAGAGAGGTTATTTAGCAAAATTGGTTTAAAAAATTACACTGCATGGGAAGATAGCGCAGGCAATACTCTTACTTATTGTTGTTTAGATATGTCTGCTAGAGATTATTCAAGATTTGGAATCTTGTTTTCAAGAAATGGCAACTGGAATGGTGAACAAGTCATTTCAAAAAATTATGTTGATGAATCTTTAAAGCTTTATTGGGGCTCTACGCCTAGTATGGGATGGGCTCATAGCGATACAAGAGGGTATAGTCTTCAATGGTGGATTTCTAAATATGATGATCAAGCAAAAATTTATAATACAAGTGGCAAATTTGGACAGTTTGTATTCCTCGACAAAGAAAGAGATATTATTTTTACTAGAATTACAAAATATAGGCCAGTTAAAGGTGATGTTCAGGATTGGGGCCCGTTAGGTTACTTACGTTTCTTGGGTAGTGTTGATAGAGCTATTAATTTTTCAAGATTTTTAATATGGATTGGCCTAATAGACATTGATGGTGGTAGTGTTGTCATCCCTTATACAGAAGCAGACGGAGAGTCAAAAGAATTCTATGAGAATTATGTAAAGATTGTGGAAAGAATTGCTGATCTAGAGAAAGATGATGGCTAGATTTTTACTGGCCTTATCATTATCTTTAAGTATTGCTTCAGAAGAGAACCTAAATGAAGAAGTTCTTAAGCAATTAGTTGAGTTGATCGAATCTGATAATGCTACTCAAAGCTTTCTGATATCCAATAATAACAAGGTAGTACATGAGTACTATGCGGAGGGTTATTCAGGTGATGATTTTGCAACATCTTGGTCAATATCAAAAACATTTTATGCTGCTCTTTTTGGAGTAGCTATAGAAAAAGGATTGATTGCATATGAAGATCTTCAAAAACCTATAAGTTTTTTTATTCCAGAATTGATTGAGGATTCCAAATCACAACTGACCCTATATAACTTATTAGCGATGCGCTCTGGGCTTGAGATTACTGAATATCAAAATGAAGAAATGTTCTTTTCAATGAACAATTTAGAATTTGCAATGAATGTTGATCCAGTCATGCCTCAAGGTGTGACCTATGAATATAACAATGTTAATACAATGCTGTTAAACCCTATTATCAAAAATATTTTTAATGACGAACCTCACAATGTTCTAATTAAAGAGATATTTAATCCTTTAGGCATTGAAAAGCATGGTTTATGGAGTGATTCTGCAGGAAATGACATGACTTATTATGGGATAGATTTAATGCCAAAAGACTTCTTAAAGTTTGCAAATTTATTTATGAACAATGGAAGATTAAATGGAATTCAAATTATCAATGAAGAATTTCTAAAAGAATCTATAAAGCCACTTTCTCAAGGAACTGGAGAATGGTTTGGGCTACATTGGAGTGTAAGAAAATTTAATCAAGAAAAAACTTTAGTTGGTCTTGAAGTGACTGATGGGCAGTTTATGTTTTTTATTCCTGAAGATGGAATATCTACCGTCAGATTCACTAAATATTTTCATAATTATGAAAAGGGCCATCAAGTAGAGTTTGGTATTTTAGAATATTTATTATGGATGCCCTATTCATGGGTTAAATATATTACGACCTTAGTTGCCACTGAAACTGAGCCAGGCCAAATGCCTGAGGATGACCCTAGCATTAATTTTCCAGACACTAAATCACTTGGTGTATCAGAGTTAAATTGCCCTTTTACTACTCCAGATGCATGTCCAGGTGTAAGCAAAATACAGGATTTAATTTTTGGGCTTAGTGATCCTAGTCCCAATTAAGAACTACTTTTCCAGCTTTTCCTTCATTCAATAATTGAAATGCTTTTTCAAAATCAGTGTAATGAAAAGAATGAGTGATCACATTTTTTACATCTAGCCCAGAATCGATGAGAGCTAGTCCTTTGTACCAGGTTTCAAACATTTCTCTACCATAAATAGCTTTTAAGTTTAGAGCTTTAAAGATTATTTTAGATAGATCCAAGTTAATTGGATCAGATGGCAATCCCAGTAGAGCTATATTTCCTCCCATAAGCATAGAATCAATCATTTGATCTAGGGCAGCTTCTGAACCGGACATCTCTAATCCGATATCAAAACCTTCCTTTAGGCCCATATCTTTCATTTTATCTTCAATATTTTCTTTTGATGGATTAAGTGTCTCAACATTGCATACAGTTTTTGCAAGCGATAATCTATCATCATTAATATCAGTTATTAGAACTTTTCTAGCCCCAACATGAAGAGCAATAGCTGCAGACATAATACCTATTGGTCCTGCTCCTGTTATCAAAACATCTTCCCCAACAAGGTCAAAAGATAAAGTAGCATGAATAGCATTGCCAAAAGGATCTAGTATCGCTCCCATTTCATTATCTACAGAATCTGGAAGTTGCACTACATTTCTTGATGGAATTGAAACGAATTCAGCAAAAGCACCGTCTCTATCAACACCTAAATTTACAGTATCCGGATCAAGATGTAATTTACCTGCTCGAGCATTTCTACTTACCTGTCCAACCATATGTGATTCTGCTGAAACTCTATCTCCTATTGTTAATCCCTCAACAGCACTACCAATTTCTATAATTTTCCCCATAAACTCATGACCAACGGTCATTGGAGGTTTAATCGTTTTACTTGCCCAATTATCCCAATTCCAAATATGCAAATCAGTCCCACATATAGCTGTTGTCTTAACTTTAATTAGCACTTCATCAGATTTTATTTTAGGCGTCTTTACTTCTTGCAATTTGAGTCCGACTTCTGATTTTTCTTTAACTAATGCTTTCATATGACTTTCAATTCCTTTCCAACTTTATCGAATATTTTAATGGCTTCGTCAAGCTGTTGTTTTGTATGTTCACTTGTAATTTGTAATCTGATTCTAGCTTCACCTTTAGGTACAACAGGATAAAAGAAGCCAATTGCATATAAACCATCTTCAAGAAGCTTCTTTGACATTTCTTGTGCAATCTTAGCTTCTCCTAACATTACTGGAGTTATAGGATGCATATCACCCTTAATTGTAAAGCCTAAAGATTTTATGGAGTCTCTAAAATAAGTTGTATTTTCTTTAATTCTTTTTCTTCTTTCTGGCTGATCCTGAACAATCTCTAAAGCTTTTAAAGATGCAGAGACTATAGATGGAGATAATGCATTAGAAAATAAATAGGGTCTAGATCTTTGCTTTAGAAGCTTAATTACATTTTCTTTTGCACATATAAAACCACCAGATGCACCGCCAAGAGCTTTTCCAAGCGTACCACTAAGAATATCTACTTTACCTTCTAAGCCAAAATGTTCAGCTGTGCCTTTGCCCTTTTCACCAACAAATCCAGTGGCATGACAATCATCAAGCATTACTAATGCATCGTATTTTTCAGCTAGCTCAACAATCTTATCCAATTTAGCGTATGTTCCATCCATTGAAAAAACACCATCGCTAACAATAACTTTGTGTTTTGCTGAGTCAGCATCTGCTTGTTTCAAACATTTTTCAAGATCATCCATATCACTATGTTGATATCTATATCTTTTTGCCTTGCAAAGTCTTATGCCATCGATTATTGAAGCATGGTTGAGAGAATCACTAATTATTGCATCATCAGGACCAAAAAGTGGCTCGAAAAGACCGCCATTTGCATCAAAACATGCTACATAAAGTATGCAATCATCAAAACCTAAAAAAGAGCTTAGCTTTTGTTCAAGTGTTCTATGTAAATCATTAGTTCCGCATATAAACCTGACCGATGCCATACCAAAACCATCTTGCTCGATGGAAGCAGCAGCTGCATCCTTTATTTCCTTATTATTTGCCAAACCAAGATAATCATTGGCACAGAAATTCATAACTTCTTTGCCGTCTTTGAGTTTAATTGCTGTTTGTTGAGGGGATTTTATAAACCTCTCATTTTTATATAGATCATCACTTAATATTTGCTCGATCTCATGATCAATATGATTGTAGAAACTTTTACTCACAATCAGATTATAATAGAATCCACAATTATCTTATGCATAAAAGAACAAAAATAATCTCTACTGTAGGCCCTTCAACTAATTCCTCAACTTTATTAAAGAAACTTTATGACAAAGGAATGAATGTTATACGAATAAATATGTCCCATACATCAATAATGGATATGAGAAAAATTATTAATGAAATTAAGGCATTAAATAAAAAAATTACTTCTTCTGTCGGTGTAATGATTGATACCCAAGGACCAGAAATTAGAACTGCAAACTTTGGCAAAGACATTGAACTCACTAAAGGAGATGAGATTTTACTTGTTTCTAAGAGTCAAAAAAAGAAGAATCAACTTATTGTTGATAATCTTTCACATATCAAAGGTCTGAAAGTTGGTGGGAAAATTTCTCTCGATAATGGTCAAATAGATTTGAAAATAACATCAATTTCAAAGCAAGGTATTAAATGCTTGGTTCTAGATAGTGGAATAATATCAGAAAAGAAACATGTTAATTTCCCTGGTGCAAGAATTAAATTACCAACACTGACAGACAAAGATAAAGCAGATTTAAATGAAGCATTAAATGTCGGTATCGATTTTATAGCACTATCCTTTTGCAGATCTGCAAAAGATTTAAAAGAATTAAATAAATTTTTAAGTAAAAATAATTGTCAGCCTGAAATATTTGCAAAGGTTGAAGATCAAGAGGGTGTAAAAAACATAAGAGAGATAACAAAAAATAGTGATGGTCTGATGATAGCAAGAGGTGACCTTGGTATTGAGACAGATATGACTAATCTGCCTTATGTGCAAAGAAATATGGTAAAAATAGCTTCTGAATTAGGAAAAAAATCCATTGTTGCCACACAGTTACTTGAATCAATGATAAATAAACCGCATCCGACAAGAGCTGAAGTATCAGATGTTACTAATGCTGTTTATGAGGGTGCAGATGCATTGATGCTATCTGGGGAAACAAGTATTGGGAAACATCCAATTAAGTGCGTACAGTACTTAAGAGATATTTCTCTAAATGCTGAAAGATCTGAGACACTTCATTTTGAAAGCAACCTAAAACATGAAAGTGATTGGCATACTTTAGCTGCAACATCAGTAAAACTTGCAAAAAAAATAGATGCTGATGCAATTGTTGTTTTGACAAGAAGTGGCTTTACTGCCGAATTAATATCAAGTGCAAGACCTAGGGTCCCAGTTTTTGCATTTACAAATAATAGAGCTACACAGAATAAACTTTCAATCTCATCATCAATAGAAAATATTTTTTTAAATTTTAGTAAAGATCATGAAAAGACAATTAAAAATGCTTTCCAAGTATTGAAAGGTGCATATAAGTTCAAAACTAAAAATAAACTTATCGTTATTTCAGGAGTCTTTTCTGATATTTTTGCTGATGCTATACAAATTAGATTTCTAAAATAATGGAATTTAAGAATTTGCCTCAATCTAGTCCTTTTTTAAACTTTCAAGATTATTATTTGAAAGCAGAAGAACATGGTGAAAAATTTATTGAGGCTGGATGCATAAGCTCTGTTGATAATGAGAATAAGCCTCATTCTCGTTTTGTTAATTTTAAATATTTTTTTGAAGATAACCTTATTTTTTTTAGTAGCTATAAAAGTAAAAAGGCAGATAATTTTTCTGCCAACAATAATATATGTGTAAATTTTTGGTGGCCTTCTATAGAAACACAAGTAAGAATTGAAGGGACTATTTCAAAATGTGAAGAAAAATTTTCAGATGAACACTTTTTTGGCCGAGATGCAGGTAAAAATATTGCTGCTATGGTTTCAAACCAGTCCGAAGAAATCGAGTCTTATGAACTACTTAAAGAAAAATATGAAGTAATCAGACAAAAGGTAGATTCGGGTGAAATAGAAGAAAAAAGGCCAGACAATTGGGGTGGATATCAAATTAAGGTAGATTATTTTGAATTTTGGGAAGCTAATGAAGCAAGACTCAATTACAGAGAATGCTATAAAAAAGAATCTGCAGCATGGAAAAAATTCTTTCTTCAGTCTTGAGCTAATTCTAGCTCTACCAATAACTCTGGGTTGATTCTATTGCCATTGAGATAGACCACCCAATGTAAGTGTGGCCCTGTTACTCTTCCTGTCGAACCTACAAAAGCAAATTCTTGACCTTGATCTACTATATCGCCAACCTCTACCTTAAAACTATCTAAATGACTGAAAGAAGTGAACAGCCCTCCTCCATGATCGATTATTACGATATTGCCACTGTAAAAATGGCTCTCAGCTAGAACAACTTTGCCTCTCTTCGGTGCAACTATTGGAGTTCCAACTGCTCCTCTAATATCTAATCCCATATGAGGTGAACGAGGATTACCATTTATAAATCTTCTCTTACCAAAACGGCTAGTGATTACTGCATTAACAGGCGTAATGAAGTTAAAATCTTGATCAAATTGAGCTGAACTTCCTTTTGTAATGCTTAGTACTTTTAAATATTCACCGGAAGCTCTTTCACGGTCTTCAAGGCTGGGATTAACAAGAGATTCATTATCAATTTCAATTCTAGATTCTCCATAATCGCTGTAATTGATCAATATGGCTCTACCTTTAACATTAATTTCAGTATCTTCATCTACATAAGGTAATCCATACACTAGAAATCTTGCATTATCCTGAGTGATTAAATAGCCAGAATCTAGATTATCTGTAGGTATTAGAACGTAGCCAGCCGATTGGCCTTGAATTATTTCAACAGGAGTCTCTATCTGACCAACACTTTTACATGAAGCCAGGAGCAAAATAGAAAATGAGGCTAAGAATCCACGCATTCAATATCATATCTGTTATATATATTATCTATTACTTCGCCTTCTAAAAATAAAATGTTATCTAGATCTGCTCTGCCGCCTACATTTCCTTCTTTAACGTATCTAATAATTTCTTTGTTAACAGGAATGCCAATTTCTTTTTGTTTATCCCAATCAATGTCAAAGTAGAGGTATAAATAAACTTGCCACTCATCGACATTAAGCTCTTCTGAAGCAATCATGAGTTCACAACGTATTTGTGAAAAAGAAAAAAATTCAAAATCTTCAGGCCCTAATGTAGAAAGAATTTTGTCTATCTGAGCCGATCGAGGTTCACTACAACCAATTAAAAGTACTGCAAAAAAAGCTGTAAATATAATTTTAATTTTTTTTGTATAAAGCATATCAATAAATCCAATTTATAAAATTTATACTAGCATAGATATAATTTTAGATTGGCGGAGAGAGAGGGATTCGAACCCTCGATACAGTTGCCCGTATAA
>CEVL01082675.1_pt1 | contig 13249 bp, 5 predicted proteins | sample 427051 | NCBI WGS metagenome assembly CEVL01 (sample SAMEA2623673, study PRJEB7988) | marine metagenome | biome: marine biome (ENVO:00000447); feature: surface water layer (ENVO:00002042); material: "saline water (ENVO:00002010), including plankton (ENVO:xxxxxxxx)" | depth 5 m
AGTGGACCTGGGGTCATGCTCCCCTTCATTTGTCCGCTGATCGGATCGAAAAATCTCGAGCCTGAGAGCTCCGAGTCTCGTGAAGATTTCGCCAGTGCCGGACTTTCCATTCGTTCGGTGATCGGTATAATCGCCGGTGCGTGTGAGAAGCACACTCCTAATCTGCAAGCTCTTAAAACAAACGATATTCCAGATTTGCTAGCTCACGTCTTACCTTTTGGTTTGGATGCATTGAGACAACAATTCTCTGGAAATAGTCTCGAGGATGAAGAAGAGGCGGTGGTTGACGCGGTAGAGTACCTTCTGTCGGTGAGCGAGACAGATGAAGAGCTCTCAAAGAAAATCTGTCTAGCATTAGTATTGGATTTCAAACCATGGAACGGTTGCGGATCGCGAGCGGTACACCGTCTTTTGAGCATTTCATCTTCGCTCTGTAACACCAAGGCTGGTTTGATGCAAGAAGTTTCAGCGTTGCAACTCTTACTTGATAACGCACGTCGCTGGCTGTCTCCTACGACGTCTATAATGGGAGGAATACTTCACAACAACTCTGCGAAATCCGTCATGGATGACAAAGGAGATTTGAGAATTTCGGAACAGGAGTCGTTGCTGTTGATGGATGATTTGTTGGTCTCAGTCAACTTGCTCACGAACACAAATGATCACATGGATTCAAAAGTTGACATAATCGTTGGATTTTTAGCGGAGTGTCCTTGTCCGCACATGCTTGCGGCGACCGTGAAACTCGTGCATTCCATAATCGTTTCACCAAACGTCGCCCGATCGAATGACTTTTTGTTCACCTTTGTTTCCAAGGGAGGCGTGGAAGTCTGCATGGGTCTCATCCGCGCGCTAGCTCTCAGAGGTGACTTTCATCACGAACTGAAGGGAGTTCAACGCTTGTTCGCTTCGTGCATCAGACTCTTTGGCTATATGTTGGAGACGGGATGTGTGAGCGCGAATAAGACCACGGAGGTTGGCGGTAGTAAGAAGGTGACAAAGGGAAGCATTGAGCGAGCGGTTCGATACGCTTTCAAGAGGGGATCGGACGCGTTGCTCACTACAGAAGTGTACGAAGCGATATTTGAGTCTTCAATTTCGATCGATTTGAGCAACATCAACATGACTGAACCAGCGCGGCTCATCAGTGGTGGTATGCTCGGATCGATGCTCTCAGCTCTGTCAGATTGTGAAGAGAGCATTTCGAGCCGAGCGTTGAATGATGTCATGCTTCTTGCGTGCGCATACGCAGATAATCGTAACATGATTCTATCTCTGCCGGAATTTCCGGACTGGCTCGTGAAAATACTCGTGTATTCTACAGACATTGGAGTGAAGAACACTGCGAACGATCTCCTACTCATTCTGCTGCAACACTCTATGAGATTGCAAGATGGTTGGCGCGTTCTCGAGACGGTGATTGAATCTATAAAAAATGTATCAAAGAATGACTCAAAGAAGATGATTCATGTACAGGAAACGATTTTCCAAGGTTTGGCGGGATTCATGATCAGTGAATTGAAGGGTATCAGCGTATCAGATGGTAATCAATCAAAGAAATCTCGAGAGACTTTAGATGCAAATCGCACCACGACTCGACAAAATGTCATAGCATTGTTGCACATGGCTGAAGAGCATCTGAGATTGAGTAGCGGTGATGTTCTATCGAACGTCGACGACTCATACGATCTTATGAACGTCTCAAACGCACTCGCTTGCTACGGTTCACATGCCGCGGATTCAGCAAGCGGATGGATAAATCGAAATCGTGCCATCGATGGTCTCGCCAGCGTGAATTCGTCAGTGTCAGATGGTCCGAACAAAGCTCTGGAGTTGCTGCGCTTGACGCATCAAATAATTAGTTTCATGGTCGGTACTCAATGCACTGGTGCAAGATCAAATCTTTCCTTACTCAAAGATGACGAGTTGGTACACCTTTTCCTCAGGCTCACGTTGGCTTATTTCCGCGAGGAGAACCTTCCCGCTGAGCAGGAGAGCCCAGATAACGATGTGCCGTTGATGCCAGCACACATCGTGAACACACTGTCGTCACTGACATCAGGGAACTCTTCCATCTCTGATGCCATCGTGTTTGAGTCAAAACAGCTCTGGGGCGCGTCTCAATCAAGTGAAAGCGGGAGAAACATCGCAGTTTTACACAACTTGCTGGCCCCATTCTTACAAGCGGCGTCAGTGCGTCACGTAGCTAATCTTGCGCCCGGTGCTATCGCCCTGCTCTTGGATGAAGTTTGGATCCACCAAAAGTTGAAAAAACGCAATACGGGCCTCTTAAGACCCATAGTCACTTATTTGATAGCTTTGACTGCTCGTTGGCGCGCAGTCATTGTCGATGAAGGCAAGGATGATATTTCTCCGAAATTGCGTTCGCTCGCTTTGAGCCCGCTGAATGTTCTGACCGGAAAGTTGTGCTCTAAAGAGTGGCTGAACATTCTCATGGCACCAGTCATCAAGGAAACTCTCGTCTGCATCGCGAACTCGACGCAATTGGTCCAATTGCAATCAAGAAATGACGTCATTGCTGCAAGAGGTCCGGGCGCCACGGAGTCGAGAATGAGCGCTCAGAGGGCTGTTCAGCAAACAGGATCAGAGAATTTTGACAAATTCGTAAAGGTATGGGAAGGTGAATACACGAATATTTCGATGTCTTCAAAATGGTTAGCTGCGCTCTCGAAGGAAGCTTCGCGACGGACTCTGTCAATTGCTGCTGAAGGCGCGAGAACCAAAGATGTCACCAAAATTTGGGAAGCGTACGCGAGGGATCTACAAGTGAGCAATACCCTCATGGCGAAGATTAGAGAAGAAGGGGAAAGTGCACGTCTTGGAATCGACGCCTGTGAAAGTGGACGACGCAGAAGATACTGTCTTTCTCGTGTTACAAGGATTCCATCTCAGCGCTTATCACATCTCGCACCCGTTGATTCGGCAGCCATGGAGATAAAATTGCCAGTTCGAAAGGAAGATGACGCCTCGGATGATGAAGACGTATTACCATTAAGTCCACAACGTTCGATAAATCAGGAAGAGGTCAGCGAAGTGATGGCTGCAACTGCCGCTCTAGCTGTTGCTGCAAATCGCGGTGAAATTAAAAAATTTCATCATGAATGTTCTGCGACCACTGTCACTCCGCTGGACGTGTGTGAGGGGATATTTCAGATTTCCGACACGGATATGATATTCAAAACGATAGATAAATCACGTACTTGGTCTTGGCCCCTGGAAAATCTTCACCAGGTGCAGAGTCGACGATATTTGCTACGAAGAAGTGCTCTGGAATTCTTCATGCTTGATCGAATGACATACTTCATTGATTTTGGAAGTGCAGAGCAGCGTCGCCAAGTTTTCAGGGTCTTGATCAAACTCAAACCGAAGAACTTTGTGCCTCTTTATCTAGAGACGAGCAAACCGGAAGCTTTGCTTCGCAAGAGCGACATTACTTCGCGTTGGATCAGACGTGAAATTTCAAATTTTGATTACCTGATGGCGCTGAACACACTTGCGGGAAGAAGTTATCAGGATATAACGCAATACCCGGTCTTCCCATGGGTCATCACCGATTACACGTCGGAAACGCTAGATTTGAGCGATCCAAAAGTTTACCGTGATCTGAAAAAGCCGGTGGGAGCGCTGAATCCAGATCGACTTGAGAGAATCAAGGAACGTTATTCCTTCTTTGATGATCCCGAAATTCCAAAATTCCATTATGGGAGCCATTACAGCTCATCCGGTACCGTCCTCTTCTATCTCTTGCGAATTGATCCTTTCACAACGCTAGCGTACGAGTTACAAGGTGGCAAGTTCGATCACGCAGATAGACTTTTCCATGACGTCGCGTCGACGTGGAAGAGCTGTTACAACGACATGAGTGACGTCAAAGAACTTGTGCCCGAGTTCTTTTACCTTCCCGAAATGTTTAAAAATGTCAACAATATTGATTTCGGATCGACGCAATCTGGGGAGAAAGTCGATACCGTCATACTCCCGCCGTGGGCAAAGTCCCCAGAAGATTTCGTCATGAAACAGCGGGAGGCTCTTGAAAGCGATTACGTGAGCAAGAACCTCCACCATTGGATCGATCTCATATTTGGATACAAACAGCGTGGAAAAGCCGCCGAGTCGGCGTGTAACGTATTCTACTACATGACGTACGAAGGTGCGGTCGATGTTGAGGCTATTCAGGATCCCACTCTTCTCAAGGCGACACAGGATCAAATCGCATGCTTTGGACAAACGCCGTCGCAACTTCTCACGATACCCCATCCAGCGAGGCAGAGAGTAGCCGACTCCATCATTGGATGCCATTGGTTGATTGAGAATAGGCAAAACGTCCTCGAGTATCCGCTCCCTATCCCAAGTTACGACGACAATCAAATTACCTTCATGAGTGTGCTGAGCACTGGACAATTGATTGTTCTCTCTCCAAACTTGGACATGAAGATGCACCGCTTCATGCCAGGAGTTCCGAGCGGTTCTGGTTTGCCGTTTACATTTCAACCCGCTAAGGAACAAAGCACTTTGGGATCATTGATGGGTACGATTCGCCGAAGAGCCGGGTTCAATGACGCCAAAGAAACTGCGAAACTCAGTGCAAAACTCGATCCAAATGCGCTCAAGCTGAGCTGTGCGCTTCCCTGCGTCTCTCTGCCAGGAGGTCATCACGTCATTCTCGCCGGCCATGCGGATAATTCAATCAAGGTATTTAACTGCAATAACGGCTCTATCGAAAGCAGTGAAGTGGGCCATCGAGCCCCGGTGATATCCCTCTCAATTTCCACAGACGGGCGAGTGCTTGCAACTGGCTGCGCTGACGGATCGATTGGAATCTGGCTGATAAAGTTACCCACTGAAAAGGTCACGATTGGAGAAAATCTGAGAGAAACAATCGCACCAATTATTCGAGTTGACGTGAATTCCATCTTCAACGAAGGATCAACCGTCGCAAACGTCATCGATCCAAAAGTAGAAGATGGCCCCACGACCAAGATGTCGCTACTCGGTCCAATTAGCTTGCTGAAAGGACACGGAGAATCGATTTCATCGCTTGAAGTGAATACGAATTTAGATTTACTCGTCGCGGTTAGTCCGTCGGCCGGTACCTCGTTCTATTCTGTCATGAAGGGCACGATGAACAGAGTCATTCCCGAGCTTCGCGGTTCACTCTGTGCCATCTCAGACGAAGGTTTCATCGCAGTTTGGGAACAGTCTACGAACGCGCTCAAAGTGGCTTCAATCAACGGGACCATCATCTCTTTGACATCTCTCGTTGACATCTCCCCGGATTTGACGTGTTTGCTCGTTTCGAAAGATGGATATCACTTACTGGTGGGTTCAGTCGCAAAAGAAGGTAAAGTGACTGTGGCAATCTTTGAGTTGCTGTCGCTCGAGCTCCTCACGAGCTGGCATCTGAATTCAGACTCTGATATCAGTCACATGTCACTGACCGCCGAGAACACCAACTTACTCGTGGCGACGCGCGAAGGGAGTCTGACGGTGATCACGAACCCAGAGCTTGCGGTGAGAAGTTTAGAGAACATGCTTCAGGCGGGATGGTCGTCTGTTGTGTGATACGTGATGTAGAAATTAGAGAAAGTAGTAGTGTTTTAGTACAACATTAATTACGGAATTACGCAGCGAGCGAGCCAAAACCCTTCTGTCCGGGTAAGATGACGCTTTCGTGAATCGCGAGCGCGAAAGCTTGCGCAATCTTTGGATCCGCGTGAGTCAGCTCGAGGAAACCATCGGTATGGCTGATTTCATTCCAGTGCTGTTGACCCATCTTCACCGCCGTGGCCCACAGTGGCGCATTGCGAGACGTGTACGCCACTTTCGCCGCCCCTGCGACGATCTGCAAGTTGAGTTCTTTCTTCATACGATTGACGCAGTAGCTCGGTAAACCGTCGATTTTCAACCGCTTGGCGAGTTGGAATAAATCTGCCAACATATCCACCGAAGGATGGACTGGAATTTGATAAATCCAGCGCAATGCAGCTAAAAGCACAGGGACACTCGTATCCGTTATGACGATTTTCTTCATGGCGTCTTGTTCCGGCGCAACCATTCGACGCACAGTGAACAAGACGACGACGGCAAACCAGTGGAGAGCTCTTATAATGAGCGACAGGGGAAATCCGATTATGGGATAATAATTTCTCACGATTCGCACGACGTCTGGAGGATTTTCAAGGGCGCTCGCGACCGCCGATTGATCCATGACGTCGTTGAGGAATTTTGATCCCTCGCGCAAAATGTCCGAGTGCGCGAAAATTTTGCAGTCGTCGACGATGAACTCGATATCGCCCGGGTCGTGGGACCCCTTCGTCGGTATGTGAAGAGAGCCACCGAAGGTTCCACCCTTGGTACCGTACACGCCCTTTTCGTTCAACTGCTCGAGGATGCCCTTCTCGAGAACCGTGGAAGCAACTTCATCTTCCATGGCTTTCTCAGCTCCCTTGTCGACTTCAGAATCACTTTCGGATTCTCGAAGTTCCGCGTGCTTGCTGGGAGTGTACGTCTCATCCACGTCATCTTCGCCGAGAGGAAATGGAAGGTATGCCTCGAGATTAATAGCTATGCACACGCTCGTCTCTTCCGGGGTCCCTCGGACGTTCCGATCGCGCGATCCGTGCAAGATGACTAAAGCGCCATCGACGCACGCGCCGGCGTGGCTCGATCTCGGGTCGGTGTCAGAATCGGGATTCAACCGCGCCCATTCCGCCGTGGGGAAGTGAAACACGTACGTATCGCCTAAGATTCCGTCTTTCAACAACACACGACCTCCGTGAATGATCCAGTTTGCGCCGACGACGCAGGATAGGAACGAAGTCCGCGGCGTCGGTACTTGGCCGGCGCGAGCAACCATTGTCCAGCGTGGAGTGCCTTGCGCGGAAAGTTGAAGCACCCAAACGACCATCTCGATGGACGTTTCACTCGGGCTCAAAATGTAAAGCACCGAATTTCGCGCCGCCATCGCGCAAGCGTCACCGCCCACCGGATGTTTCCACTGCGTATCGATGGTGAGCCACTCCGAATCGTTCAAGTCAAACCCGTACAGGTCGTTGTATATCACCACGTCTTGACCCGGTTGCACATCCTTACCACCGAAAACAAACAACACGTTATCCGAAATGCACATGCAGTGTCCAGTTCTGGAGGACGGAGGATCCCCTATCACGTCCACCATCGTCCACGTGCACGCTACGAAATCAAAGACCCAGAGATCGTTGAGACAACCGAATTGTCCTTGACCACCGAACACGTAGAGCAAATCTCCGTGCACCACAGCGGTGTGACCGTATCGGCCGGGAGGAACGCCCACCTCTTTGTCCGTCGCGGTTGCCGGGACTTCGTAACACGCTCCGCGTCCGCTCCATCTGTACACGCTCGTCACGAATTCGCCCTCGTGTGTCAACCCGCCGTACGTGTACACCTCGTCTTCCCACACGAACGCCGCCGAGCCAACGAAATATCCCTCGGTCTCTTCCTCTTCGGCGTCGAATCCGCGTTCGCTCGCGTCCACGCCCACGTCGTCGACCTCCACCTCCTCCTCTTCTCCGAATTCATTCGTAATAATCCGTCTGGACGTCGTCACCACTCGCTCCTCGCCGTCCCTTCGCCGCTCCATCTTCGTCTCCACCGTCTCCACGCGTCGTTCGCTCACCACTCGCGGCTCGTCCTCGCCGAACTCGCCCTCACCCTCGTTCAAGAGCGCGTCCGCGAGCGCGTTCAAAAACTCCGCTCTCGATTGCTTGGGCCCGATCCCTTTCGACTTGGCGAGCTCGCTCAGCTGCTTGGTCGTCATCGAGGCCAGGGGCACGCCGTTGTACTCCATCTTTACGTCCTCAACGCGCGGTCGCGCGCTCCCGACGCCGGCGCGCAGTGACGCCGAGACGCGATTTCGTTCCCATTTTCTCTCCCTCGACCGCTCGGCGATCGACCGACGCGTGAACACCCATCGTCATCGTGGAAATCAGAAAACGTCGACGACAGAGCGCGACTCGTGCGTCGAGGCGTCGATCGAGAGCGCGCGAGAGCGAGAAGAGCGCGTGCGAAGAGCGCTCGCTCGGTCGGCTCGCGGTCGCGCGCGCGATGGAGCGCGAACGGGGCGGCGAACGGGAGCCTCTGGTGCGAGGACGCGCGGGCGCGAACGATGGGGACGTCGAGTCTGGACGATGGACGGCGGTGGGGAGGTGGAAGTGGACGCGCACGGCGCGGTACGCGATCGCGTTCGTCGTGTTGTCGCTGTGCGCGGGGGCGTTGGTGGCGAATCTGTCGAATCAAACGGTGGCGGGGGATGGATTCTCCGCGAGGCTGGTGAGACGGGCGCGCGTCGCCTTGTTTAGTTCGGTGAGAAAGGATGGCGACGCGGTGCGAGAGTTGCAGGCACCGCAAGTGCTCGGGGACTTCTGTCGGGCGCTCGGGACGGAGGGGGCGTGCGAGGAGATTCAAGCGGCGCGAGCGGGACTCGGGGCGGTGGATGAGGAAGCGTTTCAGTCACTGGTGTCGCAAGCGCGCGCCGTGCGAGACGATGCGAGCGGCGATGGCGCCGCGTTTCTAGGAGCGTACGACGGAATAATGACGCAAATCGTCACTGAACCGCGAGCGTTTGCGAAATACGGCACGGAGTGGTCGACGGCTGGGTTGGGTTTCGAAGGTAGCGCGGAACTGGGCGCGCAAATTGAGGCGAAGAAGTTGAGCTCTTTCGTCGTGGATGTCCTTCCGTTGCTTAGAAAGTATCCAACCTGGGATATGTCGGACACAAACACCATTCGCTATCTCACGCGACACATAAATGAGGCGAAGCATCTGCGCAGCGACGTCCCAGTGTTGAAGGACGAGGCGCAACTTTCCGCCACAATCGAGGACCAAACTCACGGCTCAGGGGTGCTGCCACCGAAAGATCCGACGCGAGATGTGCAACTCTCAGCGTTTGCAGCGAATAATCAAGTTCATAGCGTCTACAATCCCAGCCATAAGATGCCGGCGCTCGGAGCGGTGTATCTGAATGCGGAGAAGAATGGGTTGCCAAAGAGCTTTGATGCGAGGGAGGCATTTCCAAAGTGCGCTCGAATTTTAGGGACAGTGAGAGATCAAGGCAAGTGTGGATCTTGCTGGGCCGTTGCGGCGACTGAAATGATGAATGATCGCCTCTGCGTTGGGAGTGAGGGAAACAACACGGCTGAACTCTCACCGCAGTACCCGCTTTCGTGCTACGATAGTGGTTACGGCTGCGACGGGGGTGATGTCCTGGACACATTAGACCTGGCTGTGACAAAGGGTATTCCTTACGGTGGAATGCTCGACTCACAGGCGTGCTTACCCTACGAGTTCCCCTCCTGCAACCACCCGTGCATGGTTCCCGGCACTAAACCGCAAAGGTGTCCGACCACGTGCGCGAACGGTTCCCCGATTTCGTTCGTCTACCCGAAGTCAAAGCCGTACACGTGTCCGAGAGGAGATGTGCCGTGCATCGCAAAAGAGATTCAGCGCTACGGTTCTGTCGCCGTGACGTTCGGGCCCGTTCATCCTGACTTCTACTACCACAAGCAAGGAGTGTACAAGGTGCCCGCCGACGCGGGCAGAGGGCTGGGACAGCACGCGACGAAACTCATCGGCTGGGGAGTCACCGAAGGCGGTGAGCACTACTGGTTGATGGTCAACTCGTGGAACAATTGGGGAGAGCAAGGCGTCGGTCGAGTGCGCATGGGCGAGATGCAAATCGAGTCGGGCATCGCGGCTGTGGCAATGTGAGTGAGGACACGAGTTTTAATGATGTTTAGCTAATATTCAAAGAAGATCACGTTCTAAAACGTTCATCAACCTTCCCTAAAAACGCTTAGTGCGCAACGAAAGCCTTGCCCGCCTTGGAACCGCTCGGGATCACCTTGAGGGTGTTGAAACGAACAGTCTTGGACAACGGGCGGCACTGGCCGACGACAACCTTGTCGCCTTCGTTGCATCGGAAGCACGGGGAGATGTGCGCGGAGATGTTCGTGTGACGCTTTTCGTAACGCTGGTACTTCTTAATGAAGTGCAAGTAATCCATGCGCATAACGATGGTGCGGTTCATCTTCGTCGACTTGACAACGCCGGTCAAAATGCGACCTCGGATGGACACGTTACCCGTGAACGGGCACTTCTTGTCGATGTAGGTGCCTGCAAAATGAGAAAAAAGTCACGGTCAGTATGTTTGTCACACTTCCACACTCGCCATCTTCCCAGAAAGCGCCCACCCTGCGCCCGCGCCGCTCCTCGGCGGTTTCGCGGCGGCGAGTCCAAGCCCTAAATCTTCCAAACCCAGTCATGCTCGAATCGCGCGTTCCGTCGTACGTACCTTCGATCGCCTCACGCGGGGTCTTGAAACCGAGACCAATGTTCTTGTAGTATCGGTTACCGCCCTTACCCGGCGCCTTCTTCTTCTGACCCGCATATCTAACGTTCGCGAAAACACCGTCGGAGTCAGTCTCGGCGGCTCTCTCGTCGCGATCGCCCACTCGAACGATCTCTTCACCCCGAGCGTCGACGCGAACCGCATCGCGACCGACGCGCGCGCGATACGAGTCACAACAAACTATAACGCACCTAACGTTCACTCCGAGTTGCTTCTGGAACGCCTTCTCATGCTGTGGATGCGAAAACGCGATGCTCGCTCGTCAGCGTCTAGGTTCATAGGGTCCGCGCGCGCACATCTCTCCGTCCCATCGCGCCTCGCGCCGTCCGCGTCCGCCGTCGATCGCGCCCTCGCGCGTCCTCGACTCTTTCCCTCGCGTCTCTCGTCCATCGCGTCGCGTCGATACGCACTTGTTCGGCCGCCATCGCGCTCGACTGCGTCTGAAAGAGGCGCCCGGCGACACCGCGCGCGCCGAGGTCGTCCCGTCGCATCCGAGCTCGATTCCACGCGTCCGGTCTGGATCCACCCCCACGCACGTGCATTTTTGGACCGGGTTCACCGTACTCGAGTATCTTTGAATGCGATGAATGAATGAGAAAGACCCTTACGAAAAACACGTCGCCGATCGGGATGTCTTCGAAGAGTCCTGATCGGTCGATAGCCCCCCCCCTGAGGGCCCTGAGGGCTCGAGCGGCCGTCACTCCCGCGCGCGATGACGATGACGATGACGATGACGACGATGACGACGACGACGACGCTCGCGGTGCGCGCGCGCGCGAACGGTGCGCGAGGTGCCTCCGCGGTGACGCGTGCGACCGCGCCGCGACCGTGCGTGGAGTCCGCGACGGTGGACGCGCGCGCGATGACGCGCGATGATGATGAGAACACCGACGGCGGACGCGTCCACGCGGCGCGCGAGGCGCGCGTGTGCGACATGGCCAAGGCGAAGTGCGTGCACCCGGCGAGACCGGTGGCCAAGGCGTGCGGTGATTGCCCGCGACGTAAGTGAGCGAGGGTGGAACGATTTGATTGACTTGATGGATTCTTTGATTACTCGCGCGGGGGTCGAGACGGCGGAGAGGGCGGGGACGCGTCTGTGTGACGTCGCGAATAGAACGCTCCGTTGTAATGATTGACTCGTGCGAATGCATACTTGAGATGAACGTCGTCTCGTCATCGTTTCTCGTGGCGCACGCGCGATACGCCCAGATAGAAGGTGAACAAGTAGACGGGGACGGAGAGGGAGGCGTACAAGAGCGAGCTCCAGCGGTTTCTCGACTCGAGCGAAAACGTTCGTAACACGGATTCACCCGTGATGGGATCGCACTCGTTCTGATTCGCGGCAAACATGCGAAGTAATTGGACGGAGGACTCCGGAAGCGAGAGTTGATCGACTAAATCGTCCAAACCGCCCGTCGTTGAGTCGCAGTGATCGAAAAACTGTCTCCCTTGATACTCGTTCACCATCAGCGCGCTCCAGACCCATTGAATGAAGCTCACGGTGTACAGCCACTTCCACATGTCGTGAATCGTTTTCGCTCGTATGAAGAATCCACCGACGAGCATGTTCAGCGTGGCGATGATTGGAAGAAGGCTCGCAGGCCCGATTTCGCCCGGTATAGCTGCTGAAATTGTACAACCGATGAGTTGCGCAATGGTAAAGTTTATGAAACTTGTCAGGACGAAGAAACAAAAGGCTGAGAAAGACGGGTTGAAGCCGACGCACCAATAGAGGATGGCACTGAATGCGATGCTCGCGAGCATCGTCATCGGTAACTCTGCGATTATCTTTGAAGCAACGTAGTTGCCGGGCCGATAAAACGAGTCGTGAAACTCTCGCGTGTACACCTCTCGTTCCATTTTCACCTCCTCCGTGTGCACCTGAGCCATGAACGACGGTAAAATACACGCGATGAATGCGATACCGTTTAAATTTAAGATACCAGACGGCGCTCGATCTTGTTGATAGAAAAACAGACTCAGCAAACCGGCGAGAATCATATACAGGCCACATCTCGTAAACCAAAACACCGCATAACGCCACTTGGGCCCATCTTTGAACTTGATCATGATCCATAGCTCTGTCAGTGGTCCGTGCGCGTACGGCGAGTCTTTGCCCGGTTCATTGTTGATGGTGACGGCGTTCATGGGTAATTTGAGCAGCGCGATTTCCTCAACCTCTTTGATGTTCTCACTGCACAGAGAAGACTTTGCGTAGTAGCTCGTACACGCCTCACTCGACTGCGACACGGTATCGATGAGAAATTCTGTGATGTTGAAGCCAGCCTCGTACGTGAATCCTTGAGTGGCGAAAAATTCCATCGGATGATGTCCTGCGTTTCCAAAATATGTGAGCTCTCCTCCCGAGAGCAAGATGAGCTTATTGAAGGTTTGGTACACGTGCATGCTAGGCTGATGAATAGTGAGTAATAACGTACGACCATCCTCGGCTTGAAGACGAGAGAGACACTTGATGACATCGGCAGCCATGGTGGAGTCGAGTCCGCTCGTTGGCTCGTCCAGAAACATTGCGCGCGGATTGCAAGCGCAAAGCGACGACGCCACCGCGAGCCTCTTCAATTCTCCACCGCTGATGCCTCGAATGATGTGCGAACCTACGAGCGTGTCTCGACACTTATCGAGATTCATTTGATCTATGACGTGCTCGATTCGTTCCATCTTACTGGCGACATCCGCGGCCGACGTGCCCGGAAGCTTGATCATCGCCGCGAACAAGATCGTCTCATACACCGTCGCGCCTCCGAAGAACGCCTCAATCTGCGGTACGTACGCCGTGTACTTTTTCACGGTATCGAGAGACGGTTGCACGCCGTCAAACAAAAT
>CEVL01032418.1_pt1 | contig 13119 bp, 9 predicted proteins | sample 427051 | NCBI WGS metagenome assembly CEVL01 (sample SAMEA2623673, study PRJEB7988) | marine metagenome | biome: marine biome (ENVO:00000447); feature: surface water layer (ENVO:00002042); material: "saline water (ENVO:00002010), including plankton (ENVO:xxxxxxxx)" | depth 5 m
CACCTGAAGTATGACCTTCTGAAATTAAAATATCAGCTGATGTACAGCCAGCAACATAATAAACACATGAACCATCATCTGCATTTGCAATAGAATCAAAGTTTGTGGCTAGAGGATCTGTACATCCCAATATACATCCTAATTCGGCTGTTCCTGGAGAACCTAAGACAAATTCACTAGTAGAACCAGTAAATGATCCGTTACATGTTGGATTACAAGCTAAAGTAACTGAGTCTGTTGATGCTATCCAAGCAGTTGACAAACTATTATCACCATATAAATCACATAAAGCCAAAGATGCACCATTTCCATCAGCAGCACTATTTGCCCAACCATCGTCATAATGAACAGAATCAATAGATAATCCATTAGAATTAACTATTTGTAATAATTGATCAGTATTACTTAAACCATAAACATCCAACTCATATTCTCCATCTGGAGCAAAACCAAAAACTGTTTGAAAACCACATCCATATGGATTTTGATCACATCCATTACTAGATCCAGTGTAGGGTCTTTTTGCAATAACATAATAATCTCCAGCGTTTAAAGTTGCAACTGGAAAGTTATATACTGCTCCAGATCCATATCCATTCAAACAGTCATCACAATTTAATGATAATCCTCCAAGATTAATTGCAACAGAGTCACTATTAAAAATCTCAATGTATTCTAAATTATCATAATTTCCTAAATCGTTAAAATTAATTTCAGAAATAACAAGATTAGAAGTTAAATCATTAAAAATAAAAGATAATGTATCATCTATCATTATATTTCCAGAATAATCAGACAATCCAGTAACTATTAGATCATTATTTGTTCCATTAATAAAATTATTTGAAAATGTAACATCAATAGAATCTTGAAAAGAACCAGAAAATTGAGCTGAAGAAATTGTATTACCAGATAATGAAAAGTTAGAAGTACTTACTGAACTTAAAGATTCATTAAATACAATATTTAATGAATTTGAAGAAGTAATATTATAATTTGCAACAATTGGAGCAGAATTGTCAAGTGGACATAAATCTCCTGGGTTTGCAAAAATAGTTGAACCACTAAAACCTAATCCTGGTAAACAGGATAAACAAGAAGAAACTACTAAATCATCTACTGCAGTCCAATTTGTTCCTAAATTAATATCTGATAACACATCACATCTTTCAAGTGAATGACCAGGACCATCTCCTAAGCTACCTGCCCAACCATCGTCATAATCAAAAAACAATGTTGTGTCACCGAGAGTGTTAACTATTAAAATCTCTTCACCATTATTACTCAAAGCACCTGAATACCATTGAAAATCAGGAGCAAAACCAAAAAATGTTTGAAAACCACATCCATATGTATAGGTATTACAAGGAGAAGTTCCAGAAAAAGCCCCTTTTGCTAAAATTGCATATGTACCAGAAGAAAGAGTAAATTCAGGGAATAAAAATGTTATACCATCTACAATTTCTAGCCCACCAAGAGCTAAATCATTAGAAGAAGAATTGTAGAATTCAAGATATTCTAAATTATCATAATTGCCTGGATCATTAAACATTATTTCAGTAATGGTCAGACCATCTAATAAAGACATATCATTAAAAATAACTGAAACTGTATCATTAATCATAATATTACCAGCATTATCAGATAATCCAGAAAAATATACATCAGTGTATATCCCTGTTAATAAAGAAGAAGATAGATTTAATGTTAAAGTATCATTAGTAGAATTTGTTGTTACAGTATTAACTGAAACTCCAGAAAATGATGATGGAGTAGCATTTAATACAGGTTCAGACATTGCACACATTAATGTATTCGAATTTGGAGCCCAAAGATCAACCACAGATGGAGGTGTAAGATCACCAACATCTAAAAACACTCTAAAATTATCAAATGAACCAAAATCATTACCACCATTTTGAATAGCTCCTACCCTTAACCTCACAAAAGATGCTGTTGAATCAAGAGTTATTTCAAAAGTTTCCCATCCACTTGTAAATGCTCCACCACCAGAAGTTCCAGCAAATAAAACATTCATAGCTCCCCAATCACTACTGTCATCATATGCAATCTGATAACCTAGATTATCACCAGAATCAAAACCATTAACATAATAATCAAATGCTAATTTTACATCAAAAGGCCCGCCAATTGGCAAAGGAACAGGAGCAAAATCTATAGTATGCCAAAAAGCACCTCCAAAAACTGGAAAAGATGGGATATTTTGGACATTTAAATTAGCTAAAGTTGCTGAATCTCTAATAGAACCATTTGTCCATACTGTATCTGAATATGGGTTAGTTATATCTTGAACACCCCAATAATGATTACCATCTGAAGCAGTAGTTATACCTGCTAAAAAAGGGGCTACAACATCAGCATATCCATAAACTTGAGGGTTAGATGATGTGGAAGAATATGAAGTACCACAAATTCCCCAAATGTCAGTTGGAGGATTGTAAACTGTATATGGATTTGGCAAAGATGTATATGTCCAAGATCCACTTCCTTCAAAACTTTGTTCTACAATATTACTCTGTGAAAAGAGGGAAAGAGAGGCAAAAGAAAGAAAAAAAACTAATGATAATTTTAACGATTTCATGTGAATATAATTTTTGGTTATTTTAATAAACCAAACCTATTTCACTAAAATTTCATAAATCTTAATCGAATATAAATTAATTAATAACAAAAAAACAAAATTTGTAAAGATTAAGTTAACTAAAAATTATCTTATATTAATTTAATATTATTTTTCTGGTGTAACTTATGTTTTGGAATTTATTTTGAAAAACAATAAAATAATATCCTCTTTTAAGATAGCCTAAATCAAGAAAAAAATCCTTGCTTCTAACAATTCCTGAATCTACAATTCTCCCATATAAATCAATTATTTCATACTCATCAACAACATAATTAGTATTTATCTTAAAAATTGATTTAGAAGGAATCGGGGAAATTCTAATTTTCTCAAAAGCTTTATGATTTATATTTGAAGGATTATTATTTGCACCAAAAGTATAGTTAGTTGTTAAAGTAAAAGGACCAGTAGCATTAGGTATCCTAGCCCAAGCAGTATCAGTAGGTAAGTTGTTCCAATGAATAGTATCTACTAAATTACCAGCTGGATCTTTAAAATATACAGTTTCGCCATCTTTATTAATTTTAAAATTAGCATGCATATCACTATTCCAACCATTTGAGTTTTGAAATAATTGATCATCACACCAAATGACAATATACCCATAAGCTGCAATGGTAGTATCAGGAAAAAACCAGGATGTTATATTTGGATCATCATACAACTTATATCCATTTAAATTAACAGGAATAGAACTATTGTTATAAATTTCTAGCCAATCATCATAATCTCCATAGCTATCTGTCATTAAAGAATCGTTTGAAGCAAGTACTTCATTAAATAATAAATTTTGAGATATTAAAAAATTTGAACAAATCAAAAAGTTTAAAAGTAGAGTTATTTTTTTCACAATTTTTATTTTGCAAAAAACTAAAGATATTTGAAACTACTGTTACCTATGAATTAACAAATTATTAATCTAAATGTCATACTATTAACATCAAATTAATAATTTATTAAATTTTAAAAAACTTCAAAAAAATGGCATAAATTAATTTTGTTATGTGAAAAATTTATTTTACGTATGTGTGTTTTTATTAATTAGCAATAATTTATTTTGTCAAACTGCATCTCTTTCTGTAAATCAATCTAACTTATGCCAAGCAGACACAATAATAATTGATATTAATATCGTTGGGGGAATTGGCCCATTTACTGCAGCATTTAGTTTTTTTCCATATACTGCAAATCTAAATAGCGGATCAAATTTATTTACTATTCCAATACAAAATTCAACAAACTTTAACCTTTACTATGTTTCAGATCAAGGAAATGGTGGATCAATTTTAACATTATTAAATTCATCTTTACAAGTTACAATTAATTCATCTCCAATAATTTACATTGATTCAAGTCAAATTGACTTATGCTATGGTGATATACATACTATTTTGCCTAATATTAATAGCTCTGCACCTATTAGTTTTAATATATTTAATAATACTGACACATTATTTTTTAATAATTACTCTAATGGTGATTCAATTTTATTACAAGCAAGTACAAACACCATTTACTATATTGACAATGTTATAGATAATAATGGATGTATCGGAAGTTCTGTTGGATTTATTAATATAAATCTATTATCTGTTTCTGCTAGCTTAAATCCAATTAACAATTTATGTGAAAATCAAGCTAGCTTTTTAATTGATAATGGATTTCCAACAGGTGGAGACTATTACGTAAATGGAACAATTACAGACAGTATAACTCCTAACTATTTAGGTAGCGGAACACATTCTTTAGAATATATTTATAATAATAATATTGGTTGTTCAGATTCAGCATCAATACTGATAACAATATATCCACAACCTTCAGTACAATTATTGGGCATAAATAATGAGTATTGTAATAACAATAAACCATTTTTATTAAATCACGCTATTCCATCAGGAGGACAATATTTTTTAAATAATATTTTATCATCTGTTTTTGATCCATCTTTATTAAATATTGGATATAATTTATTAATGTACGAATATACCGATACTAATAATTGTTCTAGCAAAGATTCTATAAACATAAATATTTTATCATCTACACCAATTAATCTAAACCCAATAAATAATACTTGTGATAATGGCAATAATATAATCCTTAATAATGCTTCACCTACTGGAGGTAATTTTTATGTAAATGAAAATTTATATAATCAAAATTCATTGAATCCAAAAATTTTAGGTTTAGGAACCCATGAAGTTAAATATGAATTTATTGATACTAATGGATGTATATCAATAGACAGTATAAGTTTTGAGATATTTGAAAGCCCTAATATTAGTTTTATAATTAACAATCCTAAATGCTTTGATTCCACAGGAAGTGTTCTGTTGAATATTAGTGGGGGAACTCAGCCTTATTTAGAAAACTGGTATTCAGCAAATCCAAATCAGCTTACAAATGGTTTGTATTATTTAACTATTATTGATAGCAATCAATGTATTATTGACACATCATTTAATATAGTAAGCCCAAGTAATATTAATGTTCAAACACTTAATATTGAAAATAATATTTGTTTTGGTGATAGCTTAGGTTATATAACAATAGCTGTTACTGGGGGAACTCCAAATTATAATATTAATTGGAGTGGGCCAAATGGCTACAATTCAAATCAAATTTCAATTTACAATTTAAAAAGTGGGATTTATTCTTATGTTTTGAATGATATTAATGGATGTAGTGTTTCAAATAACTTTGAAATTGAAGATATTAATGATGAATTAATTTATAATTTTTCTCACCCAAATCAAAGCATTTGTCAAAATGAAAGTGCAGTTATAATTTCTCAGGTTTCAGGGGCTAGTTTTCCATGTTCAATTATTTATAAAATTAATAATAATGAAAAAAGCTTGTTATATGATGGAATAAATAATCCAATTTATGACCTGGACAGTTCATCAAATCTATATTTTGATAAAATCATTGATAATAATGGATGTATAAAAAAAATAGATTTTGGTTTTTTTATGGAGGTTAATCCAATACCATCAGGAAATATTAATGGTGGAAGTACAGTGTGTAGTATTGATACACTACTTGAAATTATAATATCTACTGATGCTGTAAAACCATATAATTTAACATATACAAATTCATCTGACACTTTTAATATTAATAATATTAATTCAGATTTTTATAGTTTTCTTTCCAATGTTCAGGGAGTTTATAAAATTTTAAAGATTGAAGATAAAAATATATGTATTAATGAAAATTTCAATTCATATACTGAAATAAAATTGTTTCCTGAATACAAAACAGATTTTTATGTCTCAGACTATAATATTTTTATTGATCAACAAATAGAAATTGTTGATTTATCACCAAATCTAAATAAATCATATTGGATCATTGGTAATGATGAGTTTAATGTCAATCAGGAAAGTTTCTTTTATAGTTTTTTAGATACTGGTAATGTTGAAATTGTATTAATTTCTTCTAATGAAAATAACTGTATTGATACGGTGATTAAAAACATTAACATTTATCCTAGATTAGAGTACTATGTTCCTAATTCATTTACTCCAAACAATGACAGGTTAAATGATGAATTTGAAATTAAATGTAATGGTGCAAAAGAAATTGAAATAACTATTTTTAATAGATGGGGAGAGAAAATCTTTTATAAAAAATCTAACACTAATATTGCTTGGACAGGAGATAATCAAGCAAGCGGAATTTATTTATACAAATTAAGAATTGTTGACTTCAAAGACTCAATTACCAATAAAATTGGAGAGTTATTATTGATAAAGTAGACTTTACATAAATTTAAAATATAGTATACACTAATTCTAATCAAAAAAATTTTATTTGTTCAATGAAAATATTATTAAATCTTTCAGTAATTACTGTTTTATTTATTACAACTTCCTGCCTCAAAGAAGAAGATATAGATCCAATTTCAACACCTACAAATTCTTATAACTTCTTATATCAAGAAAATAATTGTAATGTTATTAGCGGTGAAATAAATGAGGATTTTACTATTAACTCAGATCAATGTTGGAAAATAAGAGGTAATACATATGTAAACTCTGGTGTAATTTTAACTATAGAATCAGGAGCAACCATTACAGCTGAATCTTATAGTTCTCCTACTTATTTATCAATTAGACAAGGAGGGAAAATTATTGCTCAAGGAACAAGTGATCAACCAATCCGATTTACCCATGAAGATCTTATTACTGAATCTTGGTCAGGTATTCATATTAATGGTTTTGCACAAACAAATAAAAATAACGGTTATGCAAGTGGTTATGAGAATACTGGTGATTATGGTGGAAATAATAATGAAGATAATTCAGGTATTTTAAAATATATAATTATTGAGTATGCAGGGCAAGAACTTGAGCCAGGTAAAAAATCAAATGGTTTGCAACTTAATGGTGTTGGATCAAATACTTTAGTAGATTATGTTCAAATATATAATTGTAAAAACGATGGATTAAAAATAAATGGTGGATCAGTTGATGTAAACCATTTAGTTGTAACACATATAGATCAAGATTGTGTTGATTTAGAATATGGTTGGATAGGAACAGGTTCATATTGGTATATTGAACAAATAGAAGAAATTGGTTCTGATGAAGCAATTCAAATTGATAATGACGAAACATTTCCTGAAGCTATCCCAAGAACAAATCTTAATTTATCGAATATAACTGTTAATGGGTTTGGAGAAGAATCTGCAGTAAGAGTAAGAAGTGGTGCTAGAGTTGATATTCAAAACTTATTAATAGATAACTTTGATTTAGGAATAGAAATAACTGGTTCACATTGTAATTTATCAGTTATGGATTATAGTGTAACCTTTTCAAATGTTTCTATAAATAATTGTAGTCAAAATATTCAATATACTCCATCAGTTGCTGAACCATCTGGCTCACTGAATGGAAATGATCAAATAATCGCTCAATGGACTGCAAATTCAACCTCTAATGGATGTGAGGCAATATATGGAAGTGGATGGATGAATAATTGGGTTAAACAATTCTAAAATGAAAATTTTATTAATTTCATTCTTGTCATTAATTTTTAGTGAAACTCTTGTACCAAACAAAAAAATTAAAATTAATGCTGGAGAACCATCAGGCATATATTGCTCTAATGGAAAATGTATCATTTCAAGTGATGATGGAAATGTATATTCATTTAATCCTGAAAATTATCAAATTGAAAATCTTAAAATTTATGGTGAAGATTTTGAAGGCGTAACAATTAGTGGAAATAATATTTATTTAATCGAAGAAAGATCTAGAAAATTACTTAAATATGATAATGAATTTCAACTTTTAAAAACTGTTACTCTACCATACTCTGGCAGGCTAAACAGAGGATATGAAGGAGTTACACATTATAATAACAACTTATTTGTAATAACTGAAAAAAATCCATGCTTACTTACTATCCTAAATAAAGATTTGCAGATTACTAATCAAGTTCTTTTAAATATCAAAGAGGCATCTGATATAATTATTTATAAAGATGAATTATTGGTTTTAAGCGAACAAGATCATTGTATATATGTTTTAGATATAACAAATTATAAAATCAAAAAAAAATTCAACCTAAATTTAATTGGAGCTGAAGGAATATGTATATATAAAAATCAAATGCTCATTACCTCCGATAAACTTTCGACTGTATACTTTTTTGACATTCCAGAATTATGAAAAAATTATTTTTCTTTTTATTGATTCCAAATTTGGTGTTTTCACAATATACTTTTAATAAAGGCTATGATAATTTAGAAATTAGAGGAAATATAACGACATATTATAAATATAGATGGTACCCTAATGATTCAATAGAAACAAATAATAAACAAGAAAAAAATCTATTTAAACTAAAAGATGCAAGAATTAAGCTAGAAGGAAGTGTTAGTAAAAGAAAGATTGAATATGAAATGCATTTAGATTTTGCTAAACTCAAAGACAACGAACAGCCCTTAATGGATGCATATGTAACATTCAATAATAAACTTGAAACTACTGTTGGCTTTACTAAACTTCCTTTTTCAAGACATAGTAAAACAGCAATAATCTACCAACCATGGCTAAAAAGAGCTCAAATTATCGATGAAGGTCAACATAGAAGAGATATAGGTCTGCATTTATCTTATGGAATATTAAATGATAAAATTCAATTATTTAGTTCTATTGTTGATGGAGAAAAAGATTTAGTTTCTGATAATGATGCAAGTGGAAACCTTGAATACATTGGCAGAATTGAACTTGCATACCCAACAAAAATGAAATATAGATCTCTAGATTTAGCTCATTCCTCCACTCCTATTTTTTCTCTAGGTTCCAGTTATCGATCTTCTACAAAAAGCGAAACAGATGTTTTTGATGAAATCATATATTATAAAATAAATGGAACAAAAAAATCATATGAATTTGATTTCGCTATAATGTACAAAGGTTTTAGTTTTTTAGCTGAAGCTCATAGTATTGACTATTTATGGGAAAATTCTCAAAGAGAAAATTCTAATACAATTGGATTACTAATTGAGGGAAACTATCTTCTTAAAAGATATAATTCCGTATTTGCTTTAAGATATGATCATACAGATATAAATGGTACAGTTTCTTTACCTGGAATTCAACAACAAACAATAAGTATTGGATACAACTACAGATTTAATGAACACATGAATGTACTTAAAATCCAGTTCAGAAGAGAAATATACGATGGCAATATGAATAGTATTGGAGATTTATTTTCTCCACCATTAAATACATCAAATCCATTTAAAAATGAAATTCGAATTGGTCTACAATACATCATTGGTTAATGAAATCATTTCAATTTCTATTTCTATTTATTTTACTTTCATCAAATTTAGTATATGCTCAATCCACATATATTCCTGATGATAATTTTGAACAACATTTTATTAATCTAGGTTATGATAGTATACTAGATAATTATATTAATAAAACATCTATTGATACCATCATAAATTTAAATATTGATTTTAAAAATATTAATTCCCTTAAAGGAATTGAAGATTTTAATAATTTAAAAATTATTTCATGCATTGGAAATAATTTAGATAGTTTAGACTTATCAAGCAACATGTTTTTAGAAGATGTTTATTGCAATCTTAATAACATTAATTATTTATTTACTAATGGATTATTGTATCTAAAACACCTGGAGTGCTGGTCAAATCAGATTACTGAATTAGATGTAAGTTCAAATTTATCTCTACAGTATTTAAATATACAAGCAAACAACTTGAATAATCTTATTTTAAATAATGATTCATTAAAGTATTTAAATTGTGAAGACAATCAATTATTTAATCTCAATATTGATAATATTAAACAAATTGAAGAACTTAATGTAAGGTATAATTATTTATCTGGTTTAGATTTATCTAACAACAATAAATTATATTGGTTAGATTGTGAACTAAATCAATTAACTTCTATTAATTTAAATACAAATACAGAACTATACTTTTTAGATTGCGAATCAAATAATATTAATAGTATTAATTTAAACAACAACTTAAAATTACATCGATTAGATTTAGAAAATAACCAAATATCTTCAATAGATTTAAGTAATAATATAAATCTTACAAGTCTTGATTTGGAACAAAACTTAATTGATTCATTAACTCTATCAAATAATCCAATACAAGAGTTAGGTTGTGATAAAAATTTAAATTTAGTTTATTTAGATTTAAGAAATGGTAACAACCATAATATTACAGATATAGTTATTAAAGATAATCCAAATTTAAATTGTATAAATGTAGATGACCCCAGTTATTCAAGCTTAAATTGGACTTATGCTAACGGATCTATAGATTCTCATCATTTTTTTAGCTCTAACTGTCAGATTAATTCAATTTTTGAATATAAAACATCTAAAAAAAATTATTTTAAATATGATTTATTGGGTAGAAAAACATCAGAAAATATATTTAAGAATATTATAATAAAATGAAAAAAATATTTCTTTTAATTATAATCTTTATAGGATGTAAAGAATCAAAAGACAAATTAGATTTAATTACAATAAAAGAATATTCAATTTTAATTGAAATACCAGTAGGAACTAATGAAAAATGGGAATTTAATAAGATAAATAATAAAATTGAAAGAGATTCTTTAAATAATTTACCCCGAACTATTAATTATCTGAATTATCCTTTTAATTATGGAATGATATTAAATACAAATAATAGTGGGGATAATGATCCTTTGGATGCTATTGTAATTGGAAATAGGTTTGAAATTGGCGATACAATTCAAGCAAAACCTATAGCAATAATCAATACATTAGATAAAGAAAAAAGTGATCCTAAAATTTTATTTATCCATTCAAGTTCTCCTTTAAATCAAATAAGTTCAAAAAAGGAATTAAAAGAAAAATATCCTGGAGTATTAAAAATTATAAAAATTTGGCTTAATAATTATAAAAAAGAATCAGAAGTAATTGATATAGAAGGGAAAAAAAATGCAATTAAATTAATCAAAAAATCAACAATTAAATAAATGATTGATATTTTTTGATTTTATTCAAATAAAAATCCTTTATTTAATAAATTTGATTGATGAAAATATTTATTACTTTTTTATTATTTTTTTTATTACCATTTACAAATTATTCTCAAATTGTTAATGTTGAGTCCTTAAGAAATGAAAACAACAAACAATTTAATGGATATATTAATATTGCTTATGATTTTAAAAAAGTAAATGAAGTTGATTGGGAAATGGAAAATGAGATATTTCTAAACTGGAATTACAAATCATGGACTATTTTTTTAATTAATGAAATTAATCTTGATAGAGGAGCTGGTATTGACTTTTCTAATGATGGCTTCCAACACCTTAGAATAAATAATAAAATAAATTCAAAAATAACTATAGAGTCATTTCTTCAAAATCAATATGATCCAATTAGAAAAATTGATAACAGAATTCTTTTAGGAGGTGGATTAAGAACAAATATTTTTAATCATTATTTTGGAATTTCTTCTTTTTTTGAGCAGGAAAAATTAAACTATAGTACAAAAGAAAATAATATAAGATTAAGTTCTTATTTAAATTTAAATTATAACTTGAATAAACTGATGATAATTTATTCTACTTTATATTTTCAGCCAATTATTAATTCATTTAATGATTATCGATTTTCTAATGAAACCGAAATAACTTTTAAAATCAGTAAAAAGTTTTTCTTTTCAAATAAAATAGAAATCTCTTATGATAGTTTTCCAGCAATAGGTATACCTAATACTATAATTAATTATAAAAATGGATTTTCATATAAATTTTAAAAAGGATTTGTTGCCCAAATATTCAATTCATTTATAAATCCTCTTTCATCCATTTCAATGGCAGATACAATGGCATGAGAAATTTCTCTAACAGTTAATTTATTGTGAACTTCATTTCTTTCAATCCTTTCAGTATTTCCAAAAGCAGTAGTTACTTCACTTGGATTAACTTGACATACTCTTATGTTAAAAGGTCTTAATTCTGCTTGCCAACACTGTGTAAGGCATCTTACAGCAAATTTAGATGATGAGTATATACTTCCATTTTTATAGCCTTTTAAGCTAGCGGTAGACCCAATATTAATTATTGTACCGCTTTTTTGAGCTTTCATTGAAGGAATAATTTCTTTTGTGAATAATGATAATCCAAAAACATTGACATTAAAAACCTTTAAAAAATTTTCAATACTTAATTCCTCTATTGAACTTCTAACCCCTATTCCAGCATTGTTTACTAAAACATCTACTCTATTATCAAATAAATCTAGACACTTTTTTGCATTTTTCGAGATATTATCAAAGTCAGCAATATCAAATTCTAAAATATTAGCATTAGTATATAATCTAGCTTCTTTTAATCTAGCTTCTGATCTACCTGTAATCAACACATTTGCTCCTTTTTCTACAAGTGATTTTGCTGTTTCTTTACCAATTCCTAAACTACCTCCAGTAATAATTATATTTTTTCCTTTAATGTCCATGATTTTTATTGATTTATTAAATGCAAAATTAAATAAAGATTATTGATTTTAGCTAATCAATTGATCCACTAAAATAGGTACAGATTCTGAAGCTTTTTTTCTTATGACATTAATACCTTCATAATCATCTGCATTTGGATCAATAATATATTTTTTGCAAGAATTTGATGTATAATGAATTAAAGAAGCAGCTGGATACACATTTAATGAGGTGCCAATTATTATAAATATATCTGCAGTCTTAACAATTTCAATTGCAACATCCATCATTGGAACAGCTTCACCAAACCAAACAACATTTGGCCTTAATTGAGCTCCATTTGGACATAAATCTCCAAGAATTAGTTCCGACCCTTCAATTTCATAAAGCTTATTATCAAGTGTACTCTTTGATTGTCTTAATTTTCCATGAAGATGTAGTACATTGTTAGACCCACTTCTTTCATGTAAATCATCAATATTTTGAG
>CEVL01048577.1_pt1 | contig 13113 bp, 2 predicted proteins | sample 427051 | NCBI WGS metagenome assembly CEVL01 (sample SAMEA2623673, study PRJEB7988) | marine metagenome | biome: marine biome (ENVO:00000447); feature: surface water layer (ENVO:00002042); material: "saline water (ENVO:00002010), including plankton (ENVO:xxxxxxxx)" | depth 5 m
CGATGTTAAGAGTGTATGAACCATCGTGACTCGCTGATGAAACATAATTGTCCATGGTGACCGTGGCGGCGATGATGCGTTTGTCCTTGGCGCTTTCCTGGTAGTACAGGATTTCAAAATCAACAGTAGTGGGAATGAGTCCGGCTGTTAATACGAACCCCTCGACAGGGCCAAAAGGAACCGGAATCAGTTTCTGAGCGTCAATAGCTGAAGAATACTTGGCTTTGTCGACCGGAGGTTCGGTTTGGTCGTTCGCTAGAATACTCGCCTCAAACAATGCGTCTTGACTCTCAGGCTCACGCGTCAAATAGAAGAGCGTATCCCCTTCTGATTCATACCAACGCTTCTTCGCGGCAGCTTCAGTGAACAGTTCTTCGTAGAAACATGAGAGAGATAAACTTAATTCATCAGCCACCGCGACCTGCACTTGCGGGCTGTATTGATCAATGTGAACAGTTTCCTCAGGGGGTACCAACGTAGATTCACCGTAACTGACAAATGTTTGATCTGTTCCAAATGTGACAGGCTGGTAGTTCGTTTCAGTGATGTGCTGCAAGTAAATATGACTGTCATGACCTCTGCATGCAGAAAAGAATGGCAAATAGTCCATCGCAAAGAGTGTCTGATCGGTCGACCATAGCGCTTCATTCAAGATATTCTTTTCGGATTCATAAATGTCTGGAAGTGAAACGATGGCATTTTCATCTTGCTGTCCGTCCTCTGACGTGATCACCCAGTCTTCTGCGGTTGTAGACGTATTCAGAGTAATGGCTGCCAAGCTAGCTGAGCTTTCCTCCGTTAGGATTCCTTGTTGTCGTAGGAATTTGTATTTTTTCCATTCAGCTCCGACTGTCGAGTTGTAGTCAATTGTTACTCGAGCTTCCACCCTTCGACAGCCTGAAAGCTGATCGCTCGTAGCGCACTCAGCGTAATCGTTACCTATGGCTCTGTAGAAAGTGGATGCTAGAGGTGAATTCAGTGGAGACAGATAATCCTGGTCCGTTTCGAAAGACAGGATGGCATGAACTGAGTATAGTTCATTCGAGCTTGCCCGCTTTGGATAATCAACGTCAATACAGAGCGAATTTAAGAATGAAGCACGATTTCTCAGCCCAGTATTTACATTTAGAGCTTGTTGAAATCTACCATGCAGCATTCGTAACTCCAATCTAAACGGCAGATCATCCAAAGCCTGTATAACGAGTTCATGCAAACCTCTCTTCCAGATGTAATTTCCAAACGCAGGCTCTTGAACGTTAAAACCAGCCGCAGTTCCGTCACGGTTTCTGGTGAACCAGAATGGTAGTTCGAGTGATTCTTGTGATGGAGGACACTTCTTCTCTTGTTCCTCGCCTGCTATGACTTTCATATCTAACCAGGTAATGCCGTCCGCCGTGTCCCACGGTGGACACGGTACTGATTTGTAGTCTGATTCTGCACAGCGTGTATCATCTATGACCGGATTGGTAAAAATCAGGAGTTCGTAATGTTCTCCATACTTTAAGTTTTCGTCGATTAAGCGCCAGTCTAGCTTGATTCTTGCTGTGTGACCACGCGGCAGTGTGAACTTCATTAGCGGGATATTTTCATCGTCTACGGCAACATTTTGGCCGTCATTATCCAGAATGAACGTCGGATTCAAGAGTTCCCAATTCTTGTTCTCACAACTATTCTGAGCCATATACGCGAAGGGATCAGTCGCATTTGGATCAATCGGAGATACTGTTGAACTGTTGGACGAATCATCAACTTGTAGTAACCTTCTACCGGCATCAATGCTTTGCCTGACGGCCGCAAGTGAGTCTTCATTAAGACTACTTCCGTTCACAGCTTTCGCGTATGACTTTTCAATGAGATCAAAGCTCACAGGCATCACACGCCAGAATGTAATTAAGTCAGCCGAGCAATCGTCCAAGCTCAGCGCGGACGCAGTCGAAGAAGTCCCGTTGGGACATCGATTCAGAACTTGTCCAGTGCCTGCTGGACAGAAGAAACACGGCTGACATGGGAACTGCTTTCGCGTAGAGTACGAGGAACCCGCTGGACAGTAGTAGCCAGCTGGACATTTGTTCACAAACTGTGTCTCAGGAGTGGTACCAGGTCCACAAACGTAACCATCTGGACACTTGTGCTGCGCGAGTGACGTGCGTGCATCACAAACATAACCTTCAGGACATAATTCAGCCTCACCCTCCGAATCCAGCTGCAACAGGACGCATTTGTCCGCATCGTAGCACTGCGTCGTTTGGGTCGCACTGCACGGAGTGTTGGTGGAGTCACAGTAAGCGGAATACTCATTGGTTGCGACAGTTCCTGTACCCCGAGGTTTGTTGTTGCTCATACCATCAATGCCGCATACGATCCCACTGTTGCATGGTAAACAGAGAGACTCTTCCGTTGTGGTGATGGCTGGACCCCAAGTTCCCTTCGGACACTGACGGCAGGCGACAGGATCACGAGCAGAACGGAAGTAACCAGCTGGACAGGCTTGTGGCTTGTACGTAGCTTCATCTACACATTCGAAACCCGCGGGACAAGCGAGGCACTCTTGGAAGCCTTCGTACGGTGTGTATGTGCCTGGAAGGCAAGTTACCGCTGCTGAGTTGCCCGAACCGGAGCTAAAAGAACCTCTCGGAGCTGGAATTGGAATATATGTACGTTTTGGACAGTAGTGGCCAGGTGTACACGGACGCATTGGGTTGAAGACTTCCGTGGCTGATGACGATGCCACGGTAGAATCACCGGTGGCCCATTCACAGAAGCTACCTTCTTTGCATGGTTGGGGCTGCCTGAAGGAACCTTCCAAAGTCAAGTTCGTCGCCACACCTTCCGTACAAAAGGTGGTAGGTGGACATGGTTTTGGTCGGAAATTCTCTTCTTTCAATTCAATACCAGCCTTTGCAGATGCGCTCAGAATGGCGGCGACATCGATGATCGCAAGAGGGTCTCGTGAAATTGTGTTCTCAAGACAATAGTGCCCAGCTGGACAGCGTGTTCCTGCAACAGCAAGACCCTCTTCATCACAGACGAAACCGGGCGTGCACGGTTCTGGTTTTTCGCGCGCGAACCCAGGACAGATTGTACCTTTTGGACATTTCTGACAAGACTGCTGTCCGTACTCAGAGTTGTATTCACCAGGGAGACACGGTTTGGGCTCCGCATTTGCCACCCCTGGGCAGTACATTCGCTTCGGACATCGCAAACTCTCTCCAGGAGGACAGTAGTGACCAGGGGGGCACGGTCCCGTGCCCTGAGGTGTGATGGAACCTGGCTCACACACGTAGCCCGCGTAACACTGCTGCGGAGTGGTGAAGTTGTATGCAATACTTGTGCTGGACACAACTCCAGCGGTGCAATACATACCGAACGGGCATGGCAACGGTCTTTCCGCGATGGTGAAGTCGGTAAAATCACTTGTCCTAGTTCCTTCGAGACAGTAGTGTCCTGGTGGACAGTGTTTTTGGGGAAGTGCTAGACCAGCCGAATCACAGACTGAACCTCGCGGACACACAAGTGGCGTCATTGATCCAGTTTCAGGTGCAATGAAGCCAACAGGCGTCGGCAGGCAGTCAGACTGACCAGTTCTCGGTTGAAACGTGCCTGCTGGGCATAACGTGAAGTTCTTTCCACCACCGCAGTATGCGCCTCGAGGGCAGAGAATGGCTTCACTTTCCGGGCAGTACGATCCAGACGGGCACTGGGAAAAGTGGAACAGCAGTCGCTCATTTGAGAAGTCGATACCATTGGTGGAGACTTCTACGAAGACAGTGCGAGTACCGGACTGCTCTAATCCAACAATACAGAGTATAGAAGTGGGTGACAAATAAGTCGCCTTGGTGAGTTCTCTTCCAAATCGGCACGTCAAACTGGAAGAGTTGACAAAGTTTGAACCAGTGATGAATATAGGACTTCTACTGCCACTTAAACCAACCTTTGGAATAATACCTGAAATTCTTGGTGGTATTTGGTAATCAAATGTGACCGTTTGATTGCTGGAAAGATCCCGCTTGTTTCCGGAGATGGTGATGTTGGCACCGCCCAACTTCCGTGCCGGTGTTACACACGTTAAAACATCGCTTTGTGTTCGATACGCCGCTATGGGAAAGAACGTACCGACGCCGCAACTGTACTGAATGGAATCGTGCAAACTTGCTGCAGAAAGTGATAAAGTCGTTCCCCCATTTTGTGAACCAGTCGATGGAGAGAGCGCTGTGAACACTGGATCTTGGATATACTCGTACACGGTACCATTCACAGAAATAGCTGAGGCGTCATTTCTAGAGCTCACACCAAAGTCAACAAGTCTCTCCGTCCGATCATCGTTGTCGATCACCTTGGAAAAGCCAGTTACGTCGGCAAAGCGGAATTGCCACGTTGATGGCGGTGTGACACAAATAGCGAGATGGGACGACACTACCTGTATCTCCATAGGTTCCATGGCGTCGTTGCCAAAGAAGCAATAAGCAGACTCATGCAGCTGTGTACCACTCACAAATAGTATTGTTGAGCCTTTGACAGTCCCGACCTGCGGTTGAATGTTGAAAACGACCGGCTCAACGAAGATCTCAAGTTCGACTCGAGCATGCTGGTCCGGCAATGACACAATTTCCACAACACTGAACCCGTGGGTGGACATTGGCGTTTCACACATAACTTGAGAATGAGTTGCATCCACTTGTGCGTAACGCGCTGGCACCATTGTGTCGTCGAGTTGACAACCTAACCGTAAAGTATCCGGCAAAAGAAGTGCAGCTGTTGCGAAATTCATCGGCGTTCCTCCCGATGCGCCGGCTCTTGACGGTATTACAGACAAAATTGACAATGGGTCATAGTACTGAACAAGGCCTGCCGCAATGTGCTCTTTCGAATTGAACGTCAATGAGACGCTAATCCGCGTGTTTCCGACACCAGCGGGTGTTGCGCATGTAACACTATTGTGCAAACGCTCACCTGATGTGAGAATCGTACCAAATCGACAGAAAGTGTCGTGATTTGGGATGTGTTCATCTGATGGACCCTCAAAGCTAACCATCAGCAGCTGCCCACCTTCTGAGACGATGTGAGAAAAGCTGGGAGATAGCATTCTGAAGTAATCCATGTACGTGAATGACGCATGATGCTCCGAGGTAACTTGGTCGTCGTTTTCAAATCCAAATTCGAACGATGTGAGGATTGGTGATCGTCCATGGTGGTCACGAAACACAGAAGGCGAAGTACAAATAGAAAGTGCAGAAGAAACCAGATGCGCCTTGCTCGTCTGTGGACCGAAATGGCATAAACTCGGTACATGTAAGTCAAATCCAGTGACATGAATTACGGAACCGCCATCGAACCCTATCAACGGGAAAGCACCTTTCATTGCTGGTGGCTTGAACAGCTCGAAATCAACACCCGGTCCATCAAATCCAACAACCGACACCTCAACAAATCCCACCAAATGGGTGGGTGCTGCGCAGACGAGCGTGAAATTGGTACAACTTTTTTCGTTTATGCTCGTGCATGACGATGTAGTGGTCATCTGCGAGAGTGGTACGGGGAAAAGTCCGAATTTGCAAGCCGTCGGTGAGGAGCTCCATTTGTTGGCTTCAATCTCCACAGTGAGTTCAGTAAGACCCGCTGTGGAAGCCCTTCCAGGGATAGAGGACACTATTACTATATCGTCGTCGAAATAATGTACGGACAGATCACCGAATTTCGAACCCAGGTTCGAAGATAACCAAGCAGTAACGTTCCTTGGAGCAGTCGCCGGGGTGATAAATTCAATACTATCACCTGTACTGCGAGCATACATCGGACCTATCGTTCCGACGTGTCCTATGGCTAAATCGACCATCTCATCGACGATAGTAGCGCTAGTCGTGGGAGCAGCCGCCATTTTGATGACATCCCCTCCTGATGTGCCCACTTTAGCATCAAAGTTGTAAACAAAAGTAGGACTCGACAACACGGTCATAACCACATGTTCACTGTAGTCCAAACTCTCACTAGTATCGACGTAGAGCTCAACTTGCCGTTTCGAATCGTCGTCTTCGAACTTGAAATGTGGCGTCTCGCACATAGTGAGAGCTGTCGAATGAACTTGTGCGGGCATACGAAAAGTACCGAATACGCACTTCACTGAGATTCCGTCAAAATCAAGGAAATCAGAACCATGTAGGATGACTACTTCACCTCCAGCTTCACTAATCGTGTTCGGATGAGACGAGGTTAACGTTGGATCAGGTTGAAACATGAACACTAGATCAGCTTCATCGATACCGGGCGTGGCACCAAGACTTATTTGCGTAAACCCAGCAGTGTACGCTGGCGTAATGCACTCTGAAATGTATGTTGGCGTTGTAGACACAGTCACTGCAGATACGTGGAATCCAGCGATGTGACACTTAATAGAACTACCCATGGGGTTTTCGTGAACAAGATTCACTGGCACGCCCCCATGCATCGACCCAAACGACGGGTAGATCGCAGAGGAGGAAACTTCAACAGATTCTCGATAGTTGAAGGGGTGCGTGAGTTTGTCAAAGCTTTCGCCGAATAGCCTGGCGTAAACTGGGACTAAGCCCTGTGCATGAGCCGGAATCACACATTCCAATGCGTTTACTGTGAAAACTCCACTGATCGGCGCCAGTGTTCCAAACTTGCAAGCAGCGTTGTCGAAAGACTGCTGGCGTCTAGTTTTGAAATAAATCAACGCCACGGAACCTCCCTCATCACTAGCATCCTGCGGTATGATACCTGACGTTGCATCTTCGACCGAATAATCAAAGACAACTCCGGATGGTTGAGTTTCGTCATCTGTGAGGCTTGTCGAACCACTCGCAAGGGTACTGACAACGACAGAGCCCTCCAAATGCGCGGGTTGCTCCACCAGTGCCAGCGCGCTTGATATAACAGTGGCGACAGCAGGTTGCTCCTGACCGAAAACAAACTTTGCATGAGTAAAACTATTGAAGTGCTTTCCTGATATTTTCACGACTTCACCTCCCGACTCTCCTCCATCGCGAGGTTGCAAGCCTGCAATTTCACCCTGAACCTCGTAACTGAGCTGCGCCTGTGGGGCCATCGTTATGCCCACATCATTCACCTGTATCCCGATGGAAACGAAACCAGAAGCATGATCTGGAGCGAGACACGAAACAACACCATCGGATGTAACTCTTGCAACGACAGGCTGAAGATCGAACACACACGCGACGGGTAACGTTGAGATGGAGGACGGCAACGGTTGTGAGAGCGTAAAATCTACGAAAGATCCACCATCCAGCGATATTAACGTACGATGTGGCTCTGTCGTCTCAACATTCGCAATGTAGTCATAGTATAATACCTCAGTAGCACTGTCACGACCGTTCATTGCCACGCTCAATGGCACTTGACCCGGCGAGTGTGCTGGTAGTATACATTCAACTTTTTCGGATGAGCCCTGGGTGAGAGCAATACCAGAAATAGTCCCAACTTTGCACGTGATCACACTCAGCTCCGTCGAGAAATCGCCGTAGATGTCTAACACTCCTCCACCAGTTTCTACTCCTCGCATTGTAGGCAGGCCAGTTTCTATTTCGGGCAACTTATCGCGTTGAATCTGTACACTTGTTGTCTCCCCAATCTTATCGTATGAGAGTTGTACGAGAGCCTCATCCTCGCCTTGAGGAGAAATACAAATCACCAGAGTTGAAGAAACAGTATGCAAATTCGATACCTGCGATTTTCCATTCACTTTGAAGACACACTGCCCGCTCATATTTGTGCCTCCCCAAGCCATGTTGAAACCGGAAATATAAGTTATGCTGCTACCCAGCGTCGGTATGATGAAAGGCGTGATTCGCAAAATTCTTGGCTTCACGACATATTGGAATTCAGCATGCGAGTACGTAAAATCCTGTGAGTTCATGGAAACTGTTACGACTGTAAACCCAGCCTTAGATGCTGGAACGTTACACTGTGTTCCGTCGGAAACACTTAGACCATTTGTAGTCGTTGTGCCAAACTTACACGAACGATGAGATCCATAAAAATTTTCACCGTGCAGTGTGACCAGCCCACCTCCTGTGACGAATCCAGAGGCTGGAATAACTGACAACGATAGCGATAAGATTTCTTTGTATTCGAAATCCACCCCACCCTCCATCAACTTTATCTCTGAAGCACTATTATGGTGAAATACATTCACCCGCACGACTCCTACTCTACTCGCCGGTGAAACACATGTTGCTGTACTAGATGATATCCATCTGCCATGAACATTCATAATCGTCCCGAACCTAAAACCCATTAAAACATCGTTTCTCAGGGATAAACCACTCAAAGTCAGGATAGTTCCTCCCGTGAAAGGGCCAGATGTGGGAGAGACACGAGACAAAACAGATGATGACGTGTTCATGAATTCAAATGGTAACCCAGGTACAGACCAGTCAAACGGATTGTTTGAGATAGCCAAGTGATGATAACCAACCTCCATGGTGGAAGATTCACACAGCACTTGAGTTGATGATATGAATGTAGCTGGAGTTGGAGTGAGAGTACCGAATCGACATAATGAAGATGTTGAAAAGTGATCTCCGTAAACAGTAATCATGGTACCACCTATTGCGGGTCCAGCAAACGGGGACAAATGATCAAGCGAAACCTTCCTTGTGAGAATGCCATTTGCATCGGTTGTTTCGACGATGTTGTTGCCTTTGCTATCGACAATCGTGATGTCGTATTCATTCACACCGTTGTTGTCTTCCGGTAACCCGCAAAGCACAGAGCCATCACTCAAGACCGTCCCTGGTACCAGAGCGTCACCGTTGCCGAGATTACAGTATACATCCTGACCAGGGACAAAGCCCGTACCCGTGATAGTCGCGGTATTGTTGTCGTTATCGATCACTGTAGTCACAGTTGCTTCGTCTACGTACATGAAAGTCAACTGCGGGCCATCGGCAAAATCTGCACCAAACTCGCTCAGCATTCCAACGTCAAAGTTCACGATCTCTTTTGAATGCGCTGGTGCGATACATCTATACTCATCTACTGCAATCCACTCGCCAACAACGGGTCCAATAGATCCAAATTTACATCCAAGCTCGTGAGAATCACTGAACGAGTGTCCAGCCGCAGTCACTGTTGTGCCTCCCTCGACAAGTCCCATGAACGGTGACAAAGCCGTGACCACTGGAGGTGGATCAAACAAAAACTGCGGCTTCATCGCTAATTCTACTGCGGTTGCTACTACCGACACATCTAAAGCGTATGCACCTTCAAGCATAGATGGGGTTTCACATATAATCAACGATGACGAGACTCGCATAGCTGCCACAGTGACTGTACCAAACCTGCAAACTGGACCCTCTTGTAGTAAATTCTTCCCATCTAAATGTACCAAAGTACCTCCGCCCACGGCGCCAAATCTGGGTGTTATTCTAGTAATTTCTATCACGTCTTTCTGCTCTAATTGTATACTCACTAACCCATCACTAGAATAATGGAAATCTTGCCCGTTTGCGGCGACTGCCACCGTCACAAATCCAACACCGGCCGGAGCAACACAGCTAACATCGTTATCAATCCCAGCAACAGCAGGAACCGAATGAGAGCCGAATTTGCACGAGAGATCTGGTAACTGAACCACGCCTGGAACAGTCAACACCACATGGGACGATCCAGAGGATGAGACTTGCGATGGCGCAATAGCATCGACAGCGAGACTTGACTCAAAAGTGTATGAATCTGTGTAGGAAACATAGTCCCGATGATTCATTGAGATACTGAACTCCTTCGCCCCTGAAGTCGTTCCTGGTGTCGTACACTCAACCGTACTAGCAGTCTGCCAGACACCCATGACGTCGATTGCGGCGAATCGACATCGGAGCATGCTCGTAGACGCAAAATTTTGTCCAGTCACTGTGACTAGCGTACCTCCTTCACTTGTTCCCATCTTTGGTTGAATCTGATCCACGGAAGGAAAACCAACATAAGTGTGATGGATACTGCTGAACGCTTCGAAAAAACTAGAAGTTGTCAGAGATACATCGATCGGAACTGTGCCTGAATCAATTGAAGGTGACTCACACTTCATGAGGCTTGAAGAGACGATGTGTCCAACAGTTGTTTCTTCACCAAAGCGACAGTACTGAGAAACATGCATATCGGCGCCAACTACATCAACTATGCCTCCTGAAAGACCATAAATTGAGTTCACTGCATCAACCTTTGCGCCACCAACGAACTGATAACCCTTTGTTCTGAGAAAATCTCCAGTTTCATTGTTGAGAGCGAATTCTACACTCACGAACCCCTCTCTGTGCGCGGGCGCTGTGCATTTCACCGTTTCGCTGTCTATATAATATGCGGGAACGAATACGTTGTCGAATTTGCACGTCAGCTCCGCTCCCGGTAAATTTCTCACATCCGCAAGTTTCTTTCCCGAGAGCATCAAGACTTCACCGCCACCGATGTGTCCCGAGTTTGGGTGCAACCACTCCACCTCTGGGATTTCGTATCCTCGCGCTCCGAGCGCGCACAACGTCGCACAAACAGCGAAAAGGGAAGAAATAGACCAAACACTGCGCCATGCGCCCACCATCCTCGCGGTGATTCGTCGGAAGTGCCCAGACCTCCGCCGCATCCTCAACAACGTGGGCTCAAGACGTGCTCAAACGCTCAAACATGATCCTAATCTTCGAGTGTACCCGCCACTGAGGGTTCTGGCGTCGATGTCGCTACGATTTTTCGCTCGTCCTGCGCTCACGACCGCGAAAACCTCGCCTCGAAGCTAAATCGAAGCCGTGTTCGCGACGGCGATGAATTCAAAACAGAACAAACGAACAATCAAAGCCGTTCAGGGACGACGACAGAGATTGATTGTGCCTCCAAAAACGTCGCGCTTCACTCGCACACACGTTTTTTCACGTCTCTTCGCGACGTCGTGTGACGAATACGTTGCGGTGACCGTCGACGGGACCGTTTCCGAAGCCGCTGGCGCGCGACCGACCCGCGGCTCGTATGAACGTTGGTCATTTTCACAGCGATGTTTTCATCAAAGTATGTGGGTTCCGTATTTAACAACGCGTAGGGGTATGATATTCACGAGCACATCGGACGCGGTTTTCGCGGGGATGACGGAGCGCGCATCCGCCTTTTCGAGACGCACGCGAGGTAAGCACGCTCGAGCGACGCGAGCGCGAAGCGCTGTGTGAAGCGATATAATCTTTGTGCGCATTCTTCCGCGTCTGCGTCGTCTTCGAACGCGGAGACGTCGAGGAAGCGACGGAGAAAGTAGGACTCGCGTGAGGGATTTAGGGTCACCGCCGACCGATGAGGGACGATGTTCAACCCGCGTGCGGCGACCCGTATGAATAGCACGGCGCGTGAGGGCACCAGGAAGAACATAACGAATATGTACTGACGAATACGTACGCTTTCCCCGACTTGTCATCAGTAGCCAGCAGGAAAGATGGTGACTCCGCTCATCAAGCACAAGATCGTCAAGAAGCGCACGAAGTCGTTCAACAAGTACCAGTCCGACCGCTTCAAGCGCCTCCAAAACGTACGTATCGCGAGACTCGGCGAAGCAGTGGTCGTGAAAATTATTCACGTTTCGACGCGGCGTCTCAAGCGCGCTCGCTTGCATTGTCAGCTGCCACGCAGCCGACGATCCTTCGAGCCCATGAGAGGGTTGCAGACCCTAAACCAGCACCCGGGCTGCAAACCTTACGAACCAGCGGCGTCCGGCACTGGAAAGTCGTGTGAACGCACGAATAAAGCGTGTTTAGAGATTGAGACTGACTGTATTTATTTTCGTAACGCAGACGTCATGGAGACGCCCGAAGGGTATTGACTCTCGTGAGCGCCGTAAGTTTAAGGGCTTGGCGCCGATGCCAAACATCGGTTACGGCTCGGCCAAGAAGACTCGTCACTTGTTGCCGAACGGTTTCTTGAAGTTCGTTGTGCACAACGTGAAGGATCTTGACCTTCTCCTCATGCACAACCGCAAGTACTGCGCCGAAATCGCGCACAATGTGTCCACGCTCAACCGCAAGGCCATCGTCGAGCGCGCTCGTCAGCTCAACGTCAAGGTGACGAACGCCGCGGCTCGTCTCCGCAGCGAAGAAGATGAATAAATGTCTTCTTAGCCTTAAACTTAGGAGCAGCGTCAGCGAGGAGGGTGTGATATTTGGGATAGCATCAACTTTGGAGTCTTTGTTAGAAAAACATCGAAGTCAAGAGCACTTTCGCGATGGCTCAAGTCCCCAGTAATTCGTACATCGTCCTCGTTTCTCTTACAATTCGCGTCTATAGAACGTGCTCTGCTCACACTCATCCGCTCGCATCTCTTCGAAACCCCACGCACGGTTTTTACGCAAGTTGCGAGAGACTCAGACACCACTGCAAGGCGCGTCGCTAACGAGAGCGCACTCGGCCGTGGTCAATAAAACCTCGTCGTCATGACGGACGATCGAGGCAGTACAGGAGACCCTCACGCGGCATCCTCAACTGCGTTGGATAATATTCCTGAGCTGGAAAAGTTTCTTGACGTCGACGAACAAGTCTTGGCGGACGATTACTCCAACGACGTCCAAGGGGCATCAGAACTTGAAGTTACCGCCAAGTATTGTCGAGATTGTCACGTCACAAGTCAAAGATTGTACCACGTCGCTGCGCTTTCAAGAGTTTGCGATAGATTGGACGATGAAGACGCTTTTCCGATCGATCTGATAGCTGAACTCGCAGAGGATGATGACAATGACGTTAGACGGTGTGTGGCAGAGCAGCTCGATGACTTCGCGCAGTGTGTAGGACGGTTGAGTGGTAGTCTGGACAGTATAAATGCGATTAAACTACTCGGAGTGAACTTTATGCTCGTAGAGGATGACTGCGACGAGGTTATAGAGGCAGCAGAGCACACTTGCAGAGAAGTGGCCTCTCTACTGTCAACGGAGAAGCAACGTAATTTACTTCTCCCGACGTTGAAAGATTTCGCAGCCAACGAAGAGGAAGAGATAAGGGTGAGTGCGACAAAAATGTTCGGCCATTTAGCGAAAGTGGTGGGGGTGGACATGACGAAGAGTGACGTTCTTCCGAGCCTGGTGAACTTGGCGAGCGATGAGGAGTTCAGAGTTAGACAAGCCG
>CEVL01001887.1_pt1 | contig 13097 bp, 16 predicted proteins | sample 427051 | NCBI WGS metagenome assembly CEVL01 (sample SAMEA2623673, study PRJEB7988) | marine metagenome | biome: marine biome (ENVO:00000447); feature: surface water layer (ENVO:00002042); material: "saline water (ENVO:00002010), including plankton (ENVO:xxxxxxxx)" | depth 5 m
GAATATGCATTGAGAAGATTAAAACTGAAACATGAAATAGTCTTTGCCGGGGATATTGATAGTCATGTTAGGCAAAGCTATTTTGCAAATTACGATATTAGTGAAAAAAAGTGGCATGACGATGTAAGGGATTTCTCTGCAGAACGATTTAAGTATAAGGTTGATCTGCTTGTAGGAGGAACGCCCTGTCAGTCATTTTCAATGGTTGGTCAAAGAAAGGGCCTAGATGACGCACGTGGAACACTCTTTTATGAATTTGCAAGAGTGATTAGTGAATGCAGGCCAAAGGTATTTATTTTTGAAAATGTCCAGGGAATGCTCAGCCATGATAACGGAAATACCTGGGATGTGATAAAAAATATCTTTGAAAAACTTGGATACAATTTTTTTTGGTCAAAGTTGAATGGAAAAGATTTTGGGGTTCCTCAAAACAGAAACAGGATATTTGTAGTCGGTTTCAGAAGTAAGAAAGTGAAGAAATTTAACTTTCCTGAACCAATAGATTTAGATTTAACCATGCAAGATTTTCTCGAAGATTTTGCTGATACAAAATATTTTTTACCGGAGAAAGGGTTAAAATTTGTTACTTCAGAGAAAAATCAAAAAAAACACTATACTCAGATTAATGGTGATATAGCCCTTTGCCAAAAAGCAAATCAGCAGTTTAACTGGCATGGCGATTTTATTTTTGAGGAATTGAGTGAGAAAATTGACTTTGACGATCATGTTTTTTTGGTTAACGAAGTCGATGAAAAATATTATCTCTCGGAAAAAGTTAAAAAATATGTTCTTGCCGGTGGAACAAAAAAATTTAAGACAAGCAAAAAGATTGATCTGAAAGTTGCGAGACCAATTCTTCAGTCAATGCACAAGATGCACAGAGCGGGTGTAGATAACTATGTTTCTCATAACCAAGGAAGAATCAGAAAACTAACGCCACGTGAATGCCTAAGATTGATGGGTTTTCAGGACGATTTCAAAATTGCAGTCAGTGATACTCAATTATATAGACAAGCTGGAAACAGTATAATTGTCGATGTTCTAATAGCGCTTCTCAAACAAATGGATATCAGTCTTTATGGCGTTTAGTGAAGATAGATTTAAATCAATCGCAAGCTTAAAAAATATATCAATTCCTGATTCCTTTGTAAGCAGGGAACAGAAATTAGGAAAGGGCAATGGCGAGTCAAAGTTTTATGTTGGTCATAAATCCAAAGAAATCTATAATTTTTTTGGCAGTGAAAATTTCAACATCAGGTGCTTTTTGAGAAAATCTAATCTCATTAGCATAATGACAGATCTAAATGACATATATAACAATTCAAATATACCATTTAGGAAATCGGATTTGATGCCGAGTATCTATATTTTGCGTATGAAGAAAATTGATGAATTGGAAGATGAGTTTCTTTTTTTTAATTTGCACGAACAAAGTCAAATTAGGGGTCCACGACTTTATGTTAATTCTAAGGACGAGACCTACAAGCTTATCAGAGAAATTTGCATTCCAAAAATTTGCAATGTTAGTTTTACCAAGATGACAGACAACAATGAGATCGTGTTTGCAATTGATTTGTTTTCAAGTCCTTCAGACAGACTTTCTCTTATCGAGGAGTACAGCAATGCAGGTAACCAAAATTTTCATGAGAGTGTAGATATTGATAACTTGGAAGGTGATTATGAAGAAATAGATGAAATTGAAGACTATAATGATGATCAGGAAGAGTTTGAATTCGTTCCAGAGGATTAAAATTAAATTTATTAAAATTTTGACCTGTTAATATTTATATGTAGACTAATTTTATTATTAGGGAGTTATTATGCCAGAACCTAAGGAAGTTAAATTAGGGTTTCTTAAGGTTGTTGATGTTGGAGAAGCCATAGCATCACCAATTTATACGGGAGATGATAAAAGCTACAGGGGTGCTCTTCTAATAACAGATGTAGAGGCTTACCCTTTGGAATTAGTTTATTCTGATGCAGTAAAACCCACAGCTATTGAGCGAATAGCTTTGGGAGTAAAGTTGCAAAGTGGAATTAATGTTAAAAGAATAGCCCTTCCTTTAATGAAAAAGCTTAAAAATAAACCAAGTATTATATTCGTTGATGATGTAAATCTTTTGAATGCTCAGAAGGAGACACAAACTATTATATGCTCACTGAGTGAAGATGGAGACATAGATGAAAATTCTTTTTTTAAGGACTCAACAACTTATCAGAAGAAAGTAAGTAGCATTCTAGAAAAGAGTCCAAATCTTGATATAAAGGAACCCTTTTCAAGGCTAAGTGAGACAATAGATTATGTGCACTCAGAGTCCAATAGCAATTTCGACGAAGAGTTTATCGATGAAGAATCCTATGAAGAGGAAGAAGTCTTTGATGGCTAAATATTATTAGTGGTTAAACCAATTATAAAAGATTTGCTGAAAGAGGGTGAAAGAAGTGGTGATTTTCTTAGCTCAAAAATATTGATCGCAGACTTAGTAGAGAAACTCAATAATGAAACCATTAAAAATAACAACAGACTTCTGCTGGAGTCAGAGATTTTTAAAGATTCAAGTGATTCTATACATAATTCTTTTTTTCACTCTTACACAAGCGCATATAAAGGGTCATCAGACATAAAATTATTAAGTAAAAGGGTTTTTTTTGAAGATAAGAAAAAAACTAACATTGAAAGTGTAAATTTATTAAGTGAGTCAAAAGCTACTATTCAAAGTGCTGATCTCATAGACAAATCAAAAACCGCAATTGGTAAGATTGTTTTTGATCAAGATAAATTAAGAGGAAAAGAAGCGAAGGTATATCAAATAACTTTTAAGCGGGATAAGACAGTAAGCCCAAATTCACTTGTTAGTTCCGAGGAGGGAAGTTTTATAAACCCTTTCTTGCTTTTACCTATTATATCCCCCCCAATTTTGGGTTCAAATCAGAGAGAATTATTTAAGCCATTGTTTAAACACCAGGTTACGGGTGCTGATTTCCTAATGAAACAAAGAACCGGTCTTCTCGCAGATGATCCTGGTATGGGAAAAACTGTCACGACTATAACTGCCTTGAGAATTCTCTTTGCTAAGGGAAAAATAAAAAGGGCAGTAATAGTGGCACCCAAAAGTACACTTGGTGATGCGGAAATAAGTAAAAAAACTGGTGATGCTGTTCAATGGGAGGGTCATTTAGCAATGTGGGCGCCGGAATTAAAAACCAAAACTGTCACACCTGTAGATTGGATTGATGGTAAACCCCCTCCCGGCTATAGCTATAATGCTTCACATGACAGAATGGCCGAGTGGAATTCTCAGGCACATATATTTCTGACAACCTATCAATTAATAACAAATGATATTAAGAAGGGAATTGTAAATTTAGATGACTTTGATTGTGTTGTTCTTGACGAAGCGCAAAATATAAAAAATCCTTCAAGTCAAAGATCGCAAATTTTAAGAAATCTTAAATCGGAATACAGATGGGCATTGACAGGTTCTCCAGTAGAAAATTCTGTAAGAGATCTTCGGGGAATATTTCAATTTTTAAGACCTTCAGAATTTCCTCAAGTAAGAACCAAAGAGTTAGAGTTTCTTCAGTTAAGCGATATAATTGAGACTACAAGAGAGTTTACACTGAGGAGATCAAAGAGTCAGGAAGAGTTACCCCCCAAAATACTTCATGAGGAATGGATAGAGCTTAGCTCTGCTCAAAGGGAAGCCTATTCAGACGATTATGTATATAGGGTAGCTAAACTGAAAAAACTTCTTACCGAAGATGTCACTGAAATACAGTTTAAAAAGTCAATATTTGGTACATTAACGAGACTCAAGCAGGTCTGTAATTTTGCTCCAGACGAGGACACAAGTCCAAAAATAAAGGCACTTATTCCAATTATTGAAAATGGAATGAACAACAATGAGAAAATTTTGATCTTCAGTCAATTTGTAACAAACGGGTTAATGAGAATTGAACCACATGTAAAGAATTATGGAACTGTTATGTTTTATGGAGGCATGACTAAGGATGAGAGGAATGAAGCAATAGATACCTTTCAAAAAGATAGCAATGTAAACATTATGCTGTGCAGCCTCCAGTCAGCAGGTGTTGGACTTAACCTTCAAGGCGCATCAATAGTTGTGCATTTTGATCACTGGTGGAATCCGGCACGGATGTGGCAGGCTGAGGATAGAGCGCATAGACACGGTCAGAAAAAAGAAGTTAAAGTTTACAGTTTGTGGACAAAAAATAGCATTGAAGAAAAAATAAGCAATATTCTTAAGAAAAAGAAGAAACTAATAAGAAAAGTTCAGGAGGAGTTGAGCTCCGGTGAGGCTGAAAAAGAGATTGAGGACACATTAATGAGTGTAGATGATTGGCGAGAAGTTTTTGATCTATAGGTAAGTTAAAATCTAAATCTTCGTTTAGATGCTCCATTTTCATTAAACCGGGCTTTCATATTTCTTACTCCAGTTTCTATTTCCCTTATCATTTTATTAACCTCTTCATTTGTATATGCATAGTTATTTTTATTAGAAAGGTTTTCAATTAAACGTAATCCGGTCAAAACCTTGTTGACTCTTTTTTCAGCTAACTCTCTGAATTTTTGTGATTTTGTTCTGTAATCTTTCTTAATCTCTTCTTTTTTTGGGTCTTTTTCACTCATAATTTTATACATCCTATACTAAATATGAAAAATGTAGTATTAAATGTCTTGACAGTATATCATATTTATGTTTTAACATATCTATTGTTTGATAGAACACTTTATTTTTCATAGTTTTGTTAAATTATCAGAAACTGAAGGAAAGCACAATAATAAAATGGGAAAAGTATTAAAATTTAAGTCTTCTAAGCATTTGCAAAAAAGAAGCCAGCAAAGAGGAATTAAAAGTAGGGATATAGAATACATTTTAGATTATGCGGATAGAGTGACTTACATCAATGGAAGGGAAAGTTATTCATTATCAAAAAAGGCAATCGAAGAATTGAAAAATGAATTGCCCGTTAAAGATTTAGAAAAGATAAAAAATCTATCAGTTCTTATTCAAGATAATATTGGAATAACTGCTTTAAAAAGAATAGGAACAAATGGAAAGCACTATTTCAAACAAATAAAGAAAAAATACAATTACAGAAGGAGTTCATAATGAAGTTAATAGAATTTATTATAAGTGAAATTATTTCTCAAATCTTATCAGGGGGGATTAAACATGACCGAAGAAGATAATAAAAAAATTATTGAAGCACTACTTGAATGTTCTGTGAGAGGACTCGTTCACTTTGTTGATGATAATAGAATGTCAAGAATGATTGAGATTGTTCACGAGTTTCATGGAGAAAATTTATCGACAGAAGATAGTATTCCAGCAGTTCGTATAACCATTGAACCTGTGGATAAAGATGAGGGAAACGGCATTCCTCGTTATGACAGAAATTTATTGAATTAATTTAGAGAGATTTAAAGATGAGAGAGCAACACAAACAAATTGAAGAGCTTAAATTTATGACGAATTTACATTATGAGAAAATGAGGGAGAGAGGATTTAGCCCTGGAGAAATTACCATAATCAATATTATGTGTTCACTTAATCACTATGCTCAGGAAAAGGGTCCTGCTGGTCCAACTGTCATTTTAACATCATGTCTTAGCGCTGTGATGTCAGGAAAAGAAATTGATATCACAAAAATAAATGGGTTTAAGGAGGCAAAATTCAAACATATTAAAAATTCAAATAAATCATCTAATCAAAAAAATGAAAATAAAACAAATGCACCAAGTACCATTGACAGCCAGGCTGAGCTGGAGAGTGCAAATCAGCCAAAAAAAATACCTCAGAAACATGGAAATATCATTTATTTAAATAGAAGTTCAAATAAATCAGCGAAAGGATGCATTGAAGTGCCCGAGCTGAAAATCAAAAAGAAATATAGTGGGATTTTGAATCATTTTTCACAAGAAGAGGTAACAGAAGTCATTTGCGCTTGGCTTTTTTCATCTGAAAAATCGCATAGATATATTGACGATAATATACTGAGGCTCAATTCTAATTTTACTCATGGCTTTAAATCTTGGCAAATTCTTCATACTTTTGGCTTGGATAGAAAATTCAAAGGTTTATTTGGAGAATATAGTTTATCGGAGACAATAGATATACTCTCTAATGACAAACAGAATTTTAGGCAAATTATATCTTATCTGAATACAAAATGAGAAATTAAATGAAAAAAAATATTGTAAATCAAAGGTATATTTGGAATGATAAAGTTTATATTTATGTAAATTCTTATCAAACCCCAATTCAAAAAAATAAAAAGTGGAGGCAATCATAAGTAATCGAAAGAAAATATCAAAAGTTTCTAGAAGCAGAATAATGAAAAGCATAAAATGCAAGAATACCAAACCTGAGATGTCAGTAAGACGAGAACTTCACAGCAGAGGTTACAGATATAAAACCAATGATTATGGACTTCCAGGAAGGCCAGATATTGTTTTATCAAAATACAATGCCGTAATATTTGTAAATGGATGTTATTGGCATGCACATGATTGTGATTTATTTAAAATACCAAAGTCAAACAGAGACTTTTGGCTTAAAAAGTTTTCTGAAAATGTAAAGCGAGATGCAGAAAATATTTTCAAATTAAAAGAGTTAGGTTGGAGAATTGGAATTGTTTGGGAATGTGCCCTTAGGATGAATTCAAGAAACTATAATTCAAATAATATTATAGGCCACGTTGAAAAATGGATTAAAGGAAGTGAAAGGGAAATAGAGATTAGTAAGACGGAAGTAAATTTTGAAATTTTTTCTTATGCTTCAGAAAATTTGGAGGTATTAGCATCATGAATAGAGAATTAGTCTACAAACGTTTAAACAGCCCCTCTGGGTGGGGTGCTTTTGGACCGTTAAAAAGCTTTAAAGATACTCCTACAAAAATGGCACCTTCAGAAAACAATCAGAATAGCAATGATCAAAAAAAATTCTGTAAAATAGACCCTCTTGAAAAAATTAGTGAGATTAACAATCAATATGACCTTCTTAAATTACCAATAAATGAAGGAGAGACTTTCCAGGAGCTATTTGAAAAAAAGAAAAATCTTGACGGAAAATTAGAATTTAACAATTTTGTATATGAAAAACATGACAATAAAATTTTAGTAACACGAAATATGCCCGTTAAGATTGTTTACAAATCTTACAGCATTAAAAAGAAAGATCTTCCTGAGCTTAATGACTTAAGTGAACATTTGAAAGCATGTTTGCATATGGAGAGAAATAAAGACAACAATCAAATTGAAAGTGATGTGGAAGAAATGGAAGATGCAATAAAAATTCTTTCAGAAGATGAAATCAATGTTCTTCAGATATCAGATTATAATACAAATGGAGTAAATTTCCCAAAAAATGGTTTTCAAAGAATGGACGCGCAAGATAGAGCGAGTAATCCCTGGTACGCGGTTCTTCATGGTATGGGAGATGGTGCAAAGGATGATAAACCGGATAACCATGGCAGCCATGGAGTTGGAAAATTTGCAAACTTTCATCTTTCAGTGCCAAGAATCATTCTTTATCGATCAAGGTTTTCTGACAATCCTTTTTCTGAAAACGAAAATATAAGACAAGCTTTTGGGGGAAGAATAATTTCTCGGTCACATACCTATAATGGAAAAGATTATAATGCTGAAGCAAATATAGGAAAGCGTCTAGAAGATATTGAAGATTGTGTTGATCCTTATACTAATGTGGAGGAATTTCCGGAATTTGTAAAAAAAGAGAAATCAGATGAAACTGGGTTAGATATTTTCGTCATAGGGTTTAATAAAAAAGAAGGATGGGACTTAGATATTATTGCGTCATCCTTAACTAAATTTCAGATACCTATTATGAAAGGAAATCTTTGCATAAGTGTAAATGACCAAGTAATTGATAAAGACACTATGTCAGATTATTATGAAAGTGAAAAACTTAAAGAACATCTTGAAAATCTTCCAGGAGGAACATTCCTAAACTCATTTGAAAAGGGAAAATGGTACTATGAACTATATAGAAGGGACCCTGAGAAATTCTCAGATGATGAATTTAAGACATCTGTTAAGACTTTTGAAATGGCTCCATTTGGAAAGTTTAAAGTTAGCATTTTAATTAATAAATTTCAGTATGAAGCTGAGGATGATAATCCTTTAAAAGATATCTCCGGAAAGACGGTTGGCTGGTTCAGACAAGGTATGTTTGTATGTGATAGCTCTAACAACAAGCCAAAAATATTTGGGGAGTTTAGATTTGCAAACTATCCAAAATTTATTGCTGCTGTGGAGTGCATAGATAGTGCTGGGATAAAGATTTTTAGAGATCGAGAAAATGCTGCACATAATGATTTCATTCTTTTAAATAATGATGAATATAGTAAACAGTTTATTCATCTTAAAGATAAACTTAGAAGAAAATTAAGGGAATGGATCCTTGGCTCTGAAAACGAAACCGGTGAGGGAATTCAGGAATTAAATGAGATGTTTACAGGTAATAAGGGAGAGGGCATTAATGATCGAGATCCATCTAATCAAAAGAAAGATGAGATAAAAGATAAAGAAAGAAAAAAAAGTGAATCGCAAAAAATAATTTATATTAGAGAAAGATCAGGAAAAAAATTTAAAAAACCAAAACCCGGACCAACAGATGAAACCATTCCAAAAATTGTTTATGGAAAGAGCATGCCTCTCAAGAATTCGTTCATATTTCCAGATCCTGGTAATGAAAAAAATTTAAAAATAGTTATCGAACCTGCTAATCCAAAAGCCTTTAGGGGGAGAGTTCAGGTTATCACTTCACCAAGTTTTGGTAAGGGTCAGATAGTTAATATTAAAAAGGCTTCCTATAACGGAAAAATAATAAAGTGCGAAAATGGCGGGTTCGAAGAAGACTTTGCTGTTGGTGCAAATAATACTTACACTATTAGCACAGCAGGATTGGGTGGATCTCGACTTTTTGAGATAGTGGTAACGCCAGTGGAGGTCAAAAATGAAAATAAATAAAAACAGTGTTTTCTTGCACCCAATATTAGATCAAACAGAAGCAGATGATAGAATGCATTATACTAATGGATCCTTTAATTTGGATATAAGCTCCGCTGAGGATGTTACTTGGGTAAAAATAAATCCAATTTTAAACCAAGATGATCTAGAAAAACTACTAAAGGAAAATAAGGCGACATTGTTTGTATTAGTCGAGTGTCTTGATACTTCAATAAGACATCGTTATGAAATTAAAAATAAACAAGAAACCAAATTAACATTTCCAAAAGGTACTTTTAGAAAAAGTGTTTCAATACAAGGCTTCATGAGTTTGACTGAAGAAATAAAAAACTTCTCATCTGTCTCTTTTATAGATCAAATAAATAAAATCCAAAAAAATCATGATATCGGTAAAGGCGAATTGATGGCAATGTCAAATATAAAAGAAATCATAATAGATGATGATAGAGTTGCCGAAGATTATTGGGAATTCTCAATAAAACCGGGGCTAGGCAATAAAATGGATGTTTATTTAGAAAAAGATATTGCACAAATCCAATTAAGTGAGGAAATGTATAATACGATTGAAGAAATTAGGGGAAAATATGAGAATAGTGACATTAAAGGGAAAAAACTACTTAAGCTCTCCCTTTATCTTAACGCCTTTCAACATGCGATAGGATTAATTCAAGATGATAAACGCGCATATAATAGCAATGAGTCAAATCTTTCCGGTTTGGAGGGTAGGTCATGGTATATTGCACTAGATTTAAGGTTGGAACAAATCAAGGATAAAGACTGGGATGATTCATCTTTTTTGCTAGCTCAAAAGGTCTTAAGTGATCCTTTCTCTGAACTTTCAATTTTTAAGGAAGAAATCTAATGGAAATATTGACATTTGAATATCTGAGATATCTCCAGGCGCATGCTCTTGTGAATATTGACTATTATATAAATAATAATTTTGTGGAATTACCCAAACATCAAAATGGTTTTACAAGGCTTAGAAAGGATATTGATATTTCAAAAATTCGAAACCTTGATATTGAAAAAAATAAAAAGGGTGAAGTGTTACCGGCAGAAACCGATCGTAAGAATGCGCAGATAATATATGATACCTTAATTGACTTAACTCCTGCAGAAGCGGCAAATGCTCAAATTTGGGGAAAATTAACCCATTATGATTGCAACGCTTATCTACAAAAAAGGCAAAAAAATAATTATTTTAAATATGTTAATGGAGGAATTTATAGCGATTTAGATAACAAATTAAACGATGCAAAGGACAGGAGTCAAAAAGCAAAAGATGAAAAAGAAATTAAAGGAATAGAGACAGAAATTGAAGCAATAAAGATCGAATTAGCTAAGAAAGAAAAACAACAAGCAGATTGGATTTCTAGGAATTTAACGCTAAATACGAATGATTGCATAAGGTATAGATCAAAAATTTCCTCACTATGGTGGATATGTAAACGAATAAATGAACCAGAGATAAAGGATAATTTTGACTATGATGAGGCCTATAAAATTATTTTCAGAGATACTGATGTCCCGTTTCATGTTTTTGGCAGACCTGTTGTTTCTTCTTTTAACAACCTACTTCTCGGTATTCTAAGGGTTCTAAAGAAAAACCCTAACTTTCACGAAAATGATAGGCATGGACTTAAAGAGCTAATGAAATCTATCGGCAGAGAATTCAATGCCTATGATATTCACTTATTTTCAGACAATGAGTTAGAGGATAAGCTGTCATTAATGTATGAAAAGATGCCTCCACCCAAGGAAAAGAAAAAAACCAAAAAATAAATCAAGTGAGATTATTATTGCAGTAAAAAAAGATACTAGAATTCGTTTTATAGACCTCTTTGCGGGTATTGGAGGAATGAGACTTCCTTTTGATGATTTGGGCTGTGAGTGTGTTTTCAGTTCTGAAATTGATAAATTCTGCATTAAAACATATGAAAGTAATTTCAATGAAATTCCTCACGGTGACATCACAGAAATTGATGAGAGTAACATTCCCCCGCACGATCTTCTCCTTGCAGGGTTTCCTTGTCAGGCATTCTCTAATGCAGGTTTGAGAAAGGGTTTTGATGACACAAGGGGTACACTTTTTTTTGATATTGCAAGAGTGCTCAATCATCACAAGCCCCAGGCATTTCTTCTCGAAAATGTTAAGGGGCTTCTCAGTCACGACAATGGAAGGACGATAAGGATAATTGACAAGACCCTACAGGATTTGGGGTACTGGGTTAAGATGGATCACTTGAATGCAAAGGATTTTGGACTGCCGCAAAATAGAGAACGGGTTTTCCTTGTGGGCTTCAGGGATGCCTTCAATTTCCAATTTCCCATCCCCACGATGGAGAGCACAATGCTCGGTGATATTCTCCAGAAAAGAGTTGCAAATAAATACACAATTTCAGACAAGATATGGACAAGTCACAAATTACGAAAGGAGAAAGCGAGGGCAAAGGGTCATGGATTTGGCTATTCGCTTTTTGACAGAAAATCTGAATATACCAGTACCATTTCGTCAAGATACTACAAGGATGGATCGGAAATTCTCATTGAACAGAAGAATAAGAATCCGAGAATGCTAACTCCTCGAGAGGCTGCTCGCTTGCAGGGTTTTCCTGAGGAATTTATAATTCCAGTAAGCGATACCCAGGCTTACAGGCAATTTGGTAATGCGGTTCCGGTTAATGTAATTAGACATTTGGCCAAAGAGATTTCTGAGATTTTTTCTCAGATAAATAGTTAGATTGACTTGTTTATCAAATAGAAATATTGTGTTTGTACATCTTAAGAGAAAGCGAAAGCTTCACCAACCAGCCAAATCGGGCAACGGTGGTTCAACGATGTGGTCCAGGAATTACATTCAACTGGGCAGCAATGCGATTGAGGCTCTTGCGATGTTTTTCGCGGGGGCTTTTTTTATGCCTTCGCAATACTCTAAAAGGAGGCAAAAATGAGTAAGAAAAAATCAGAAAAACGTCTAGCTATAGATAAGGCACTTGAGGATATGGGAATTAAACCAGTCCCTCCGGATCATCCCATCTACAGAATGGGCCCAACCATTCGATTTATTCCAAGCATCCGAAAAAAAAAGGAGAATGACAATGAGCAATAGTGAAGTGTCGGAAGAAGATCATGAATGGATTAATTACCTCATGAGGAAGAGAAGAGAAGTTTTGGAGTCTGAAGGACCGGAATCCCAAGCTTTCTATGATATAGATGAAACATTTCAGAGATGCTTGAAGAAAAATGGTCTTGAGCATACTGAATATATTATAGGATGGTTACCTAAGAAACCTAATGGGGGAACCTTCAAATAATTAAGACACTCACAATTTTTTTCTTAATCCTGTCTATCTTCTCAGAAAGAGAGATAAATATAGAAACTATTGGAGAAAAGGATGTCGTATATTTAGTTCCAAATAAACATCTCTATTTAGATAGTGATGAAGAACGGACACTTCGTAATAAATACTACAAAGATTTTGTAAGACTAATGTATCGATATGCGAAATATAAAGGACATCCTTTTCCAGAGGCAGTTGCCGTGCAAGCAGGATATGAATCTCGATATGGGGCGTCAGAAGTCGCTCGTAATGCAAACAACCTTTTCGGAATCAAGGCTCGTAAAGGCAAGGATGGTAAGTATCTATCCAAAACATTTATGGCTATGACAAAAGAGGAAAATAAAGCCGGAGCAGAGAAACACCTCTATCAAAACTTTGAAGTATTTGAAGACTTAGAAGAGAATTGGAATGGTTATATAAGAGTTATTAATCAAGAACGTTATGTTCGAAACGGCATTAACCAATCTTCTTCAAATAAAAGCTACATAACTGCTTTAAAGAAGGGAGGTTACGCTACTGAAGATGATTATATTGAGCACATAATGAGTATTATTGAGAGATATAAGAAATTAGGTTTGTTTGATTAATTTTTTTATAACCAATAAATATTGTGATTCATTTAATTCCTTAACTAGAATCGAATTAATAATTAATAATGAAATATATTTTAAGTATATTATTCATTTTCTTGATCGCCTCATCATCATTTTTGTATGCAGATTATGATTGGAGAGAAA
>CEVL01052214.1_pt1 | contig 13029 bp, 4 predicted proteins | sample 427051 | NCBI WGS metagenome assembly CEVL01 (sample SAMEA2623673, study PRJEB7988) | marine metagenome | biome: marine biome (ENVO:00000447); feature: surface water layer (ENVO:00002042); material: "saline water (ENVO:00002010), including plankton (ENVO:xxxxxxxx)" | depth 5 m
TCTCGTTTCGATTTTCAAACGTGTTGCGCGATTCCTACGCGAAAAAAAAGGAGCAGTCATCGACGCCAACGACATCTCTCGACGAAGGAGGGAGAACCAACAGACACCATGACCGCAGAGAACGAAGGTGCTGCTGCACCGTCTAATAATGGTGAACAAACCACACACAACAAAACGACAAACAAAGTCATCAAATACATAACGTTGGGTAGTGAAACGTACAACATCCACGACATCGTCTCCATGAAAGCCCCGGAAGGAGAGAAGCCATACATTGCAAAAATTTTACGCTTCGACGCGCACGACGAGAAGGACAAGAAGAAAACATCAGACAAGAACAATAAAAAGAGACAAACGGACGAAGAAATAGAGAACATAGCGGATAAAGTAAACGTGCACGTGTCGTGGTACTATCGACCGGAAGAATCAGCTTCCGGACGGAAAGCATTCCACGGCGAATACGAGTTATTCGCGAGCGATCACACGGATTGGGTAAAAGCAAACACGATTGAAAGTAAAATCCATGTGTACACTTTAGCAGATTATCAAGAGTTGGAATCGGTCAACGAAAATGCTTTCTTCTGCAGGTTTTCGTACAAAGCAGCCACGAGTGAGTTTAAACCCGATCACGTGCAAGTGTTTTGTAAGTGTTCGATGCCGTATAACCCGGATTTGTTCATGGTCGAGTGCGGAGAATGCAAAGAGTGGTATCATCCAGAGTGCATCAACACGTCGAAAGAGGAGTTGGTTGAGAAATTAAAAGGCGATTCGGAGTGGTTTTGTGACGAATGCGTCCACAAGCACAAGCGGGCGAAGACAACTTAATTACGAGAGAATTATTCAAAGACAAAAATATGAGCGCGACATCTTCCCTCACACACTTTGATATTTTTTTATTATTACGTATTGAAAACACTCCCCCCATAAAAATTTAAGAGCGCGCTATCTTCATTCACTCTTTTTGCATACTACTTGAATATATAGAATTAAATGGAGCCGACGGACGATACTAGGAATGCTCGTCTGTCAAAGCTGATCGATCAAAGCAGAGCAGAGCTGGACCAGTTAGAAGCGCAGATTGCATCGTGTTCTTCCTCGTGTTTTCCTTCCTCATCATTTTCGAGCTTGAAACAGTTGCTTCGTGAACTCGAAAAAGAAGAAGAAGAAGAAGAAAAAGAAATAGAAATAGAAGATGAAGGGAAAGAGGAATCATCGTTCAAACCTCCGAAAGGTGCTGTCAGGATACCAGGCATGGAAGCTGGAGGCGCATTGGGGAAAGAGTTCCTACAGAATTTGAAGTTGAAGAACAAGGGAGGAAATGGAGAGGAAGAGGAAGAGGAAGAGGAGGCAGCGAAAGAAATGGCGTTTGCAAAACCGACGTGGATGATTGAGTTAGCTGCGAAGAAAGCCGCCGCGCGGGCTAGAGAGGAGGAAGGAGCTTAAGCTATCTATAAGTATGAATGTATTTATTAACACGCTCTTTTCTAAAACTAACCTACGAAAGCTATATACTACTATGTACACGCGTCGTCTTACCTGAAAAATGTATTTGCGACAGACAAAGGTCCTTCGATGGACACCGCGAGTATCCGGGAAATTCCAGATATCGCTCCAAATACGCTTCCTTCTGCCATACCAATTAAACCTCTGCATTCGAGTCCGGTGATTGGATTCTGAATTATATCCATGACTGCTTTACATACAGAGTCAACCACTCGCCCGGAATAACACGTGGGAAGAGTATTGCTGTCGACATTTGAGGGTGGTGATGATGATGATGATGATGATGATGATGATGATGATAAGATGTGACGGTTTCGTAATGATCTGCGCCGTTGGTTTTCTAAGTAATCGAATTCTTCTACCCAGCCGTCTGCAATCGATTTGATGCGATTTAAAGCAGTCAAACCAGATCTGCCGAAAGCAAAAGTAACGCGAGCGAAGGCCTTCAAACCATTACCTTCGCTCAATTCATGCACCGCATGCCGCGTAGACTCCACCAAACGCGCGGGATCGCCCAACAAAGCATTGTGCTTTATCAAATCACGAACTCTACCAGCCGCTTGGTTTTTTACATGTCTCTCTAAAGCCTTCAAAACTTCATCCGGAAAGGCAAGCGCTTTCTGATTCTTGAAACCGCTCAAAGTAATTTTAGCCCGTTCAACCGCGGCTAGCTTCGAGAACAGAAAAGGGACAAACGGCAATTCTGTGAATGAAAGCACGATTGGCACATCGGAAATAGAAAGTTTATCAATTCGAAACAACACGGCATCTTCTATGCGTTTGGATCTTTTACTCTTCACATTCCTATTTCTTTCCATTTTGAGTCTGGTCTCTAGTTTTGGTTTTTCCAAGACGTCTAGCGATTGGTCGCACTCTGTGATGAAGCCTGGAACTTTTTTCAGCAAAATTTCCGGCAAATCAATACGAACGGGAGCAACATCAACAGTCACGCGAGAGCCAGAACGTGCGCCATGACGTGAAAATATGCGACCATTTATTTTGAGTGTAATTGCATTTCTTGCAGAGGTGAAGTAAGTGGCCCCTATGTTTGCCGTCCTCATCTCAGCATTCGGAATGGAGAGAAGAATCGGTGACTCATTCTCTTCTCTCGAGATCGATGTATTGATTTCGATTCTTTCAACAATAAGATCACCTAGTACGTTCGCGTCGTGGTCCTTGCAGTTCTCGGACATCATTACAGAAATGCCGTGTATTCTACCATTCACCAACTCTGTCTTTTCGTATCGAGCAGAAAGGCCAATTGATGCAACTTTGATTCGGAAATTCTCCAAAAAGAAAGGTTTTGTTCTCATAGCCAACGAAGATGGCGTTGCCTCCGACAATAGCGACACGGACGACGATAGTAACGGAGAGAATGGTGCCGTTGAAGAAGATGAAGGCCTCCTCACTAACTTGGGTGGGGGTGACGTCTGAAACATATCCGTCACTCCTGGTAGTTCTTCTTTTTCGTCGTTGACATCATCATCGTCTCGATTTACGAAGTGCTTCCCTGCAATAACATCGATGTTATAGCACCCATCTTCCTCAGATTCGTTAAATTGAACCGAAAAATGTACGTTGTCTTTCGTCTGGTCTAAACTGAGAGCTCGCGAACATCGACACCACGCTGTTGAGGCTGTGATTTCATCGGACCAGTTCCACCTCTCCTGAGCAGATGACGCTGGTCGTATACGAACACGCGGAACATCCTCAATATCTTTGCTACTTTCCTCTTTTCTCCCACTGCCACTGGCGATATCGCTCGTGCCGTCGTTAGAAGGTTTTTTACTTCGCACGTGTGCCGTATGTCCCGGCATAAGGATAATCCCATCGGACTCTTCAAAATCAGACTCCTTAAATGCTATGATACACTTCGTAGAATTCGTTATTGTCCCTTTCGGACGCACAAAAATGTGCGCACATCCCCCGTCCGAGTCATCGTATATTGTCGTGACAACATAGCAATAATAAGGTTTGACGTGTACTATTTTGAACTTCCCAGATGCTGTCGCAAGTTTAAATGGGTCTGATGCATACTCCCCACACCCTAATGTGAATATACCAAAGTCGCTTTCCCTCCTATGCTGTCGCGAATCGCCAAGTATTCTGGGGTACTCCGATGTATTGTTCGTCATCGCCAAAATGCTGCGTTCAGAGGATGAAGAGGGTAAAGTATAACGTGAATCAGATGAAAATCGAGATAAATGGGAGTAAACTCCGGCGGAAGATACACCAAAATCATTCGGAGATGTCGATTGGAACCTGGTACTCAATTTGGTTCGAACTGGTGTCGATGTGAATGAGGATTCTAAATCGGAAGAGGAAAACGGCGCGGAACGCATTCGAGTAAAGAGCGCTGCCTTCGAAGATGCATCAGATTCAGCAGTATATTCAAATGTCCTTTCTGTCGCGCCCATTATTCTCATCTCATTGAAACATTTAGATGGTGGCGTTGGGGGACAAACGATAGTATTTGCGCACGATTCATCGAGTGAATCTAACTTCCCTCTGTATCTCCCGCTGGCAATGCTTTTTATGTCTGCATATTTAAGTGTGAGTGACTGCGTCGTCAAATTCGTCAACGTCATTGCACACGTGATTGATACAACTCTGGAGCTCGTATTTTTGTCCAAGTACACGGAACATTCCAAAGTAGTCACATCTTCGTCATTCTTTTCACTCGTATTTCTACGAACGGACGGCGATGCATGTCTGAATACTTTGAGTGGATTTCGTCGTCGTGACAAGTTCGAAAATGTGGGGATGTATATGGAACTTCTCGTGCAGACGTATCCCAGAGGTACAAACGACAACATAGCTGCGTCTAAGACATCTTCAGACTCTTCAACTATCGCTGTCGATCGCGGAGCAACGACAAAAGAAGAAAACTTCCGGTTTCCAGATAAGAAACTTGCCTTAACTGGTACCGGCAGAAGATTTCTCAGCTCTAAGGGCGTCACAAAAGCAATCGTCCGCGTGACTGATTCTTCGTCGGACGATATCACAATTGCGCATCGTCTCGCATTTACTGGTATGAACGAATCGATGGAATTAAGGGAGATTTCATCACTCGGCAACGAAGAAAAATCACTCTCGCCTTCGAATTTCCAAACGAACGAATCTAAGCTAGCGAGCGATAATGGGAGGTATTTACGCTCTCCCGCCTTAATCGGGCCAAACGTTGATTTCCCGGCAAAAGATAGCACCACTGACTTCAACGTCGAGTTATGAACGACAAGATTCGAGCGCAACACAACTTCCCTTTGTTTCACTGCATTTTCGCGAAATCGAATCTCCGCTACTAACGAACACGAGTCTCCTTCTGCGCCGCCCCAGACTGATTTGGGCAACGCTGCGCATTTTCGGGCTTTAGATTCCAAATTATCCAACGATAGATAATTTCGCACTTCTGAGGCATTGGGCAGGCGGATCTTCAAGCCAATAACAGTCGGATGCTGTGATGTTGACGATCCAGAGAGTCCACATTTGTATTCATTATTCATTTCCGATGAAGACTGTGGCGAATATATGTCACCTCCCCGTCTCTCTATATATTCAGATGCATCATCTTTCCACGAATCTCCGTAGCGAACCGCAACCTCTCCGTTCGAGATACACGTTCCTCCTAATGACGTATCTTTATTCGTCAGCATTTCGTAGCTAAGATCTACACCGGAAGAATTTTTCAGCCAAAAGCACTGGAAGGGCTCCACTTTGCGAAAATCTCGCGCTTGGACAGCAGATCTCAGCATGTCACAATTTATTATAGCATTGGAGACTGCTAATGATTCAAGTATTGCTTTGTGAACTACGAAATCAATTGGAGAAATTGTCAAGCTGAACGATTTACTCGCAGTTTCTACGGTACTTTTGAATGCAACTGGCTCCACGGCGAATTCCCACATGCGTCTCAATGTGTCATATGTGCCCCCACAGACCTCAAAAGATACAGATAGTGAAAGCGGATTGATTTTGATTTCTTCCATTGCGTGACTGACATGTTGTGATTCAAGAGGTTCTTCTTTTCTCTTTGTGCACAACGCGCTTATATTCATTAAAGAAGCGTAAGAAACCGGGACCGGATGTTCCATACTATATCGATCATCATCGATACGCACGCTGATGTGACGGATACGAAATTTAGCAGAATTTGGTATATTTTTCGCGACACAGTTCACATTATCTCCGTCTCCAGTTTCGCTGTTGCTGACGAATTTTTCCATACCGCGCATTGATGCCAAAGGTGATGAATATGCTGATGATAGAGATGAGAGTGGACGATCGACTTCTTTCTCCGGGGAGGGAAGCACCGCACCTCGTTTACAAACTCTATCAAACTCAGAGATGACGTTCTTGGAGAACGAATCTAAGATACTAATATGGGTTGATGTCAATCGAACTTCAATGGGCGCAACGTCGACGTTCAACTCATCTAGATCCTCTCGTCTCTCGACGTGAATCGATTTTACGTCAAGTAATCGACTCGATGTTCTTGATACTCTAACAGCCTCTTGCGCACCATATTTACTCTTACCGACGCATACATACCCGTCCTCAATGACAACATCAACTCCAGACATAAAATTCACCGACGCACCAAAGTGAGCGATTAATACAGTGCTCACTGAGTCAATCTTCCACGGTACTGTTATGGACCATTTTCCAGAAAATGATTTAAAATCAGTGGTAGTCATTACATTTCCGCTGGAAATAGATGCCGACTGAGAATACCCGTCCTCTGTCGTTAAAATCAAATTGATTTCGTTCATCTTCATGTATACTTCACTTGTAGTCGAAACTGGAATAGTAGTTAGTTCAACACCGCCTGGGATATCTAAAGAGACGGAATCGGCATTTTTGCACTCAGAAAGCGAACACGCCACTGAAACTCGTTCGAGTTTGACCGTAACGACTGAATTTGATTCTGTAACTTCCAAGACTGCTCTTGAAACAAAGTCCACGCAAGGAAGAACATCGTCGATACTCAAAACGCGCCTCGTTGGTAAATTTTCCCAACGTATGGGAGATGCATCCAGTTTATATGATGATGGGGCGTGCTGTGATAGTAAAGAAAAACTTCCCCGATTCGAATCGGAATGAGTTTCTGTCGATGCCGAAGTGAATTTTTGAATTGTAGCAATACAGTCATGAAGAGATGCGTCAAACTCAACCCCGACAATAGATCCATGGATGCACACATTTTCATCTTTGCGCTCTGCTCTCGATATTAAAATATCTGAAACAGATGCTATTGTGTTTCTTTCACAAAGCATTGAAACTGAATCAATTTTTAAGACGGACCAGGCTATTGCCTCTTCCATTATAATGGTAGATGCTGCATCAAAAGCGAAACCCTTCACTTTGACTTGTAACCAAAAATCGGACTGATTATCATCATTATAACATTTTTCATTCTCATCGAGAACTTTTATGTCAATGTCAGGTAGAGAGATGCTGGCGTCCAGTATAATCGGAGGCGCAATCATCGCAGAAACTTTGAAAAGTTTGTCAGAATGCCAGTTCGACACATCCATTTTCTTCACCTGCATCTGTGAAAGAACGTCAGATAGCATGGAAAGACTCTCAATAACTGCAGGTGAAAAAACTAAGGAGATGGGGTCAAAGCGCTGAACTGCAAATCTCTGCGTACGATTCACCGTATTTTCCTCCGAAATAATTGAAGCGCTCCAATCATTCAAGATGAGGGTCTTGCTGCCTGAAACGTTTGTTCCGATGTACACGTTGTCAACTGCAAACGAACTTTTTACCGTTCCTGCTACGTTCTCTAATTCATTTAATGATGCAATATCAATTTCTATTGCAGATTCTAGTAGATTATTCATATAAGTGTCTGTTCCTACGAGGACATTGATTTCATCGTTCTCGTCCATTACAATACCACCAGAAGTCGATATTAATCTATCAAAGCCAGCACAAAGCAAAGGTTCTCTGGCTTCATCGTTCACTAAACACACTGACAAACCTTGTAAACTAATATCCATTTGTTTGGCGTATTCTCTAGCCTCTACCAATGCTTTAACCGTTTGTAAACGAGAAGTCGTATTCAATTTCAAGGCTTCACAAAGCGGGAACAGAGTAGCACTCAATCTATTCGCGAAAAGCGAGCTCTTTGGAACTTTGTTTGCTGCAAACTGTAAAATTACGCCCAAAGATACCGGATCAATTGCAACTTTTAACGGAGCGACGACGAGGGATGTTCTGTTTTGACCTTTAGTCGTTTTAAGAGTGACTGACGCTTGTTTATGGTTGTCGTTCCCTCGGAGAATTTCTGTCTTCTTGTCACCTGATACTACGTATGCAGAAAAATTTTGCAAAACAATTTTGAAATCAGAAATTCTGTTTTTCTTTTGATCATTGGATTCCTCCTCCTCACTGAAACAAACATAAACTTTCTCGTATACTAATTCTATGCACTTATCAGCCCCAAAGTTATCTTGCAGTCGAACGGCAATTTTTGGTATCGCTACTTGGAAAATACAACCTGTGTCCTCAAGAATTTGTTGGTGCAGCTTAATGCGCACAGATTGCCTAAGTTTATTCAACTTCGATCGTTTATCTCGTCGGCGTCGTTGTTCTCGTTGATGCATGTGTTCGATGGTTGTGAATGACAATTTTGTTGCTACAGATGCGGTAGCTTCCAAACCTCGCTTTAGTCTTCGCCGCAAATGAAGGCCCGTCAGTGTAGAAGATGACTTCAAGCCAAGACTAGCAAACATTTCTTCCTCCTCGGCGTATTCTGCATCATCGTATTCATCCATTTCATCATCAGTATCATCGATACTATTGTCCTTGTCCTCTGCGCCAGTCGCATCGTATGACGAAGAAGCGCTGATGGCATCTTGAACTATTTCTGATAATCTCCGAGAAGTTATCGCCTCCGTCGTCTTCTTTGACGGGCGATTAGGTATTGACTTCGCGGACTTTCTTTGTCTTCTCAAGGCCGCACGTTTTGCATACTGCCACCACTCTTTCCAGTTCTTTCCATCCTTAATCAATGGCCTTTTTGCGAATGCATATTCTATTCTCCTTTTCCAAACCTTTACTGCAGACTCTAAATGGGCAATCGAGATGAGCTGAGCAGGTGTTAAGGCTAGTTGAATCGCGTCTTCGTTCAAAGTTACAATTGCAGCGGTGAAACCCCGATTCTTCTTACGTCGAGAAACTCTGAGCAACAAAGTGGTGTTATCAATTCGTATCAAGTTTGATGAAGGCGATCCTTCGGACAAACGCTCTCGAAAATGTGATGGAATCGTGTGAAAAGGGTGTTCCGGGAACCAGCCCCTCGGCGTCCAATGATCGCAATCTAAAGCGATGCGGAATCCAGTCACGTCTATCGATTTAACTCGCGTTTCCATAAAATCAGCACTTGATACTTGATTATACAACGCGCTCGCAATCTCTGAAGAACCGCTACCAGTATTGTCATCGTCCGGATTCATAATGCGCAAGCAGTCCAGGCATACGGAAATTTCTGAAAGATGTTTCGTGTCGCCGTCGTGATTGTCGTCCGTCTCATCTTTGTTTGGTTTTGGCGATATATCTTTGAACGTGATAGTCAAATCCTTTAGCTCTACGTGCACGCTCGCAAAGAGAGGCGCCCAAATAGCCATCAACGCGGGATCTTCCTGAATTGATACGATGTCATCTATACTCTTCTGAAGCTTTCTTCTCGCGATATCTTCTGCTTCCAAGGAAGACGCCGCTGCACCAAACGCTTGGAACCAATCGTCCTCTTCCCTTGGAGAGCACTGTAGCACGACACCGCTCACTCGAATATTTATGGGATGCTTTCGAGCATACCACGTTTTCCAATCCACAGACAGAGATAACCTTCTGATTGTTCCTTTCGTGATGGAAAACGGTAGTTGTAACGAAGAGTCGTTGTTCAAATTTGAAGCATTTAAGCATATGTTTTCCAAATTTACGTTCCCAGACCACACAGAAGTCGACACAGACGTCCTGCTTAAACCGACGATGTAGTCACGGAGGATTCGTTCCAATATTGGGGCTACGATGTAATTCATTTATGTGCGTCGTGTGCTTTCAATTTTCGTTGTGGTTGATTTCAATTTTGCAGTACATTCTCTTTTTGCGCGCTCTCACTCACTCGCACTCACTTGTTGTCCATGTTGTTATATGAGCGAACAATGTCCTTCTTTGTCTTATGAAGACTCAAACATTATCGCGCGCATTGTGTTATCGCGTGTCAAAACACGGAACGAAAGTGCGCTCCAGAAAGAGAATATGAAAGTTTTCGTGGAAAAATTGTGCGGAGGTACTTTTTTTTACCTTGTCTAGTACTTCAAAATACTGTGAGATAAGTGATTAAAATTTTACTTTCATCTTCGATCTGTCGATAGTAACGATGCCTTCTTTCGTGCGAAGAGTCGGGATGTCAAAACCTATACCTTTCGCGCAACTGATCTCACGCCTGAGCACTTCTTCCTGCATAGCTCTCAACTTTCTCTCGGATTCGTTATAATCAGCCGTTGCTTTCGAAAGCTGCGTCTCGAGCATGCGAATCTTGCGCACGTCGCTCTCTCTAGATTCTCGTGCGTTGTACTTAAGTTTCCATTTTTCGGAGCTTGCGTTCGCAGACTCTGTGGTTAACCGCTCTTCTTCGATGATATCGCGGTGAACGGTTTTCATGTGCTCCACATAATTTCTGTGTTCCTTTCGCAGATTTGAAATAAAATCTCGGTGATTTTCGCTTAATTTTTCCTTCTCGAGTGCATTCACCGAGCGCTCCGCGCTTATTTGGTCATTCAAGGCTTGAATTTTGCTTAAAAGAGCCGATTCACGAGCATTACTCTCGTCAACGTCCGATTGGTGAGCCATCTTCACCTCTTCCAATGATTTTGCCCATGCTTTGTTCTCAGATATGCGAATATTTTCGAGTCGACTCTCGAGCGCACGCAACGATTCCTCGAGGTTATTCTGATAGCTCGTCGTGATTTGTTTCGTCTGACTTTGAAAATAGACTTCCATGCCAGAAATTTTCGCTTCGTTGGCACGAGCGCTCTCTTCAAGCTCTTTCCGTAAGTTGGAAACTGTTCCTTCATGTGAGCGATTCAACTGCGCGATAGTTTCCTCTCTATCAGATTCAATTTCACGAATAACTCTTTCCTTCTCCGCGTTCATGTCCACCAATTTTCTCTCGTGTACAGTAATCATATCTTGCATCTCCGCGTCGTGAATATTTTTCGTCGCTTCAATGGCTTCGTCTATTTCTCGTGATAGTCTTCTCGTGAAATCTTCGTTCATCGTGCGCGTCTTGTTTTCAAATGCGAGATCCGCTTTCCTCTTTTCCGAATCGAGTACTTTTTCTGCGTCTATCAGAGCACTCTTATGAGACCGCTCGAAAGAAACACACAACGCTTCTTTTTCTTCGTTAAATATGTCGCGCGCTTCACGAAGTCGAGTGTTCATTTCTTCCTTTACATTCCGCACTGCTTCATTTGCTCGCTCATTTTCTTTCTGTAAACTCAGAATTTCCTCCCTAAAATTCGTTTCTCGCGCTCTGGACGCTTCAGCTTCGAGTGACATCGTTCTCCGTTCGGCATTGAGTCTGTTGACTTCAGAAACATGTGAAGTTCCAAGTTCTTGGATTGTGTGTTCAAACTTAGAAGCTTGAGACTCGTGCTCTCGAAGCGCTTGCGCGAGCATTTTGTTTTCTTCATTCGCCTGACGCAGTTTCTCTGTCATTTCTTCGTTTGCGAGTGCAGATTTTCGCTCAAAATCCTTTTTTTGCATTTGTAAGTGTTCATGTCGGGATGTCAAAGCATCTTCGAGCGCACATTTGTGTTGCTTTTGCAAAATTTCTATTTCTGATTCGTGCTCTCGGCGAAGTTTCGAGTCGAGTTGAAAAAGCTCCTCTTTGTGTTGTTTCGAAATAGCCATAGAGTTTTCGCGCGTCTGAACGTGTCTCAGCTCAAAATCCGCGTTCGTACTTTCTAATTCGCGCGCCCGCTTCTCTTCATTTTGTAGCGCGAGGCGTGTCGCCTGCAATGCGTCTTCAAGTTTACATAGTTCTTCGTTGACTCCTCTTTTATCACACACAGCCGTTTCAAGGCGTCGTTCGAGCGTTTCAATAACACTTAATTGCTCTGCATTCTTCTTCGCACAACCTTCACGAGAAGCATAAACATCGTCGAGTCGTTTTTTAAGCTCTTCACTCATATCTTGTAACTTTATTCTCGAATTTATTTCGTTTTGAAGTTTTGTCTGAAGGTCCTCGCTTAAAGACCGTTCCTTTCGTACGTTTTCCTTCAGAGCCTCCACCTCTCGAGTTAAAACATCGCAGGCGTCTATTTGGCGACGTAAACGCGTTTCCAAGGCTTCACGAACGGAATCCACCTCCTGCTTGCATTCTTCTCGGTACAACAAGCTTTCCTTCTGGAAATTTTTCTCTAACGTTTCACATCCGCGCTTAAACTTTTCGGCGTTTAAAGCGGTTTGACTTTCGTGCTCCTTGATGAGTGCTCTCACACTTTCTTTTCCTTTCGTCTCGAGAATTTTGTATTCTTCCACGATTTCCTCGTATTTCTTTTCAGCCGTTTTCAATTCATTGACTTTGTTTTCGAATTCTATTCGACGCGTCTCCATGGAGCGTTCCAGATGTTCAGCCTTACTCTCCCACTCCCGCTTTTCTCTTTCAATTCTGGTCTTCTCTTCCTCCAACGATTGACGAAGTTCCATCTCTTTTACTATTTTTTCGTTCGTTTCGCTCACGTTTCGTTCCATCGCTCTTTTCTGCTCCATTTCCTTTTTTTCGCTTTGTTTAAACAAAATTTCGAGCTCTCCCATTTTCTTGTTCAAAGCGTCCGATTTCGATTCTGCTTCTCGTATGATCTCGCGCAATGCGTCGTCGACAACGCTTTGCATTTTACACGTCTTCGCTTCCAAATCGTTTGCAATTCGTTCAAACCGTTCTTTTTCGTTCACTTCCTCGTGCCACTTCGAGTGTGTCTCTAAAATTTTCCTCGCTGCATCCGCTCGACAAAGTTCGATAGCATTCGACTGTTCTTCTTCCAGCTCTTTTTCTCGCTCTCGAGCGTCTTCGGTTTCGGAGTGTAAATTGGAAACTACTTTCGTCAGCTGTGCAATCTTCTCGCACATTCGTTTCTGTTTTTGAGATTCAATGTGAAGGCATATTAAACTCAGTTCGATGAAGAAAGAAAGAAAGAAAGAAAGAAAGAGAAATTGAATGAGAGATGTTGGTCGTTGTAATAAATGTGTCGATCGTGCGCGGATAAATTAAATATGCGCAGTCAAACTTTTTTTTTGCGTAAGACCACATCACATGCGAGAGATGCGAAGTGTGACAAAAAAGAATAAAAAAGATTCAAGACACGCACCACGAGAACATCTCGCGGAAGAAGAACGGAAGAGGGAGAGGAAGAGGGAGAGGGAGTGGTCGATTCCTCTTCCTCTTCATCGAACACGGGGCATCCTCTTTCCTTTCCTCCTACTCTTCCTGTGCCAGTCATTTATATACGAGTAAAT
>CEVL01069622.1_pt1 | contig 12980 bp, 12 predicted proteins | sample 427051 | NCBI WGS metagenome assembly CEVL01 (sample SAMEA2623673, study PRJEB7988) | marine metagenome | biome: marine biome (ENVO:00000447); feature: surface water layer (ENVO:00002042); material: "saline water (ENVO:00002010), including plankton (ENVO:xxxxxxxx)" | depth 5 m
AGTGCGGGTTTTAGCCGCTCCAGATAAGTTTCGAGGCTCTTTAACAGCGTTAGAAGCTACTAGTGCAATTGAAAAAGCAGTGAAAAAATCTGGTGGGTCTTCAATAGGTGTCCCATTAGCAGATGGAGGTGAGGGCACTTTAGATGTTCTTGGGGGTCCTAATCGAACAACAACTGTCACTGGACCCTTAGGTGCGCCGGTAGAAGCAGAGTGGAGATTGGCTGATAGAACAGCAGTAATCGAAGTCGCTAAAGTATCGGGTCTTACGTTAGCAGGGGGGCCTGAAAATAATGACCCTTTAGAAGCTACGACAAAAGGAACCGGTGAACTGATTCGCTGTGCTCTAGAAAAAGGCGCTGAACGTATAATAGTTGGTCTCGGTGGTTCTGCTACTACGGATGGGGGGCTAGCAGCTTTAGAAGCTATGGGTTCACTTGCTCGTTATAAAGGTATCGAACTTGTAGCAGCATGTGATGTTCAGACAGATTTTCTTTCGTCGGCTGATTCTTTTGCCATGCAGAAAGGAGCTACTCCCACCGAGGTGAAGTTTCTTAACCGCCGCTTGGAAAGACTCACACAACTTTATGAAGAAGAATATGGCGTTTCAGTTAAAGAAACACCAAGAAGCGGAGCGGCTGGAGGGCTTGCAGGAGGGCTGCTTGTTGCAGGTGCTGAATTAGTTGACGGGTTTGATTTTATTGCTCAAGAAATTGGTCTTGATGAAATGATTCTTGGATCTGACTTGGTGATTACAGGTGAGGGCCGTCTAGATAAGACGTCTTTTGACGGAAAAGTTATTTCAGGTGTATGTCGTTATGCAGATGCAGCTTCAGTACCAGTTTTCATAATTGCAGGCGCAATTAGTGACGAAGTGTTCGAAAAAGTTGATTGTGCCTCGTTGGTGGAAACCTTTGGTGAAGAGCTTGCTTTTTCGGAGACCGAAGAATGTATTGAGAGATTAGTAATTGAACGTTTAAAGTTATTATCCCAATAACATCTTTATTTCAAAAATGCCAAAAAACTTGGTTTTCAGGTGTTTTGGACTTAAAAAGGTTGGTTTTTTCTTCTTAATTTGATTGGATTAGCAGTCTAAGCAGAAGAGTGCCAGAACACTTTTAACAAGAAATCTGCTTTTATTCTTTTATGAAAGGCTTGCTTAATGGCTAAGAATATTGTTTTTGATGAACAAGCTCGCAGAGGGCTTGAAAAAGGTATGAACCAGTTGGCAGACGCTGTACGTGTCACCTTGGGACCTAAAGGAAGAAATGTTGTTTTAGATAAAAAATGGGGAGCCCCAACGATTACAAATGACGGTGTGTCAATAGCAAAGGAAATTGACCTAGAGGATCCATATGAAAGAATTGGAGCAGAGTTAGTAAAAGAAGTTGCTAAGAAAACTGATGATGTTGCGGGTGATGGAACTACCACAGCAACAGTGCTTGCTTGGTCAATGGTAGGTGAAGGTCTAAGAAATGTTGCTGCTGGCGCTAATCCCATGTCTTTGAAACGGGGGATTGAAGTCGCCGTTGAAGCAGCTGTTGACGCTATTCTTTCTGAATCGGTAGATGTTTCAAGCGACAAGGAACAAATTGCCAATGTTGCTTCAATTTCAGCTGCTGATCCTGAAATAGGTGAAATGATTTCTGAAGCTATAGATAAAGTAGGCAAAGACGGAGTTATAACAGTCGAAGAAGGACAAACATTTGGTTTAGAAATGGACCTTGTGGAAGGAATGCGCTTCGACAAAGGGTATATATCACCTTACTTTGTGACTGATCCAGAAAGAATGGAAGCGGTTTTAGAAGATCCTTATCTTTTGCTAGTCGGTTCAAAGATTTCTGCCGTTAGAGATTTGGTTCCCGCATTAGAAAAAGTAATGCAAGCAGGAAGACCTTTAGTGATAATCGCTGAAGATATAGATGGTGAAGCACTCGCCACACTAGTTGTGAACAAGATCAGAGGAACCTTTACTTCGGTTGCTGTAAAAGCCCCTGGTTTTGGTGATCGAAGAAAAGCGATGCTTCAAGATATAGCAATACTCACCGGAGGCCAGGTTATTTCAGAAGAGGTCGGTTTAAAGGTTGATTCAGTCACAATTGACATGTTGGGTTCAGCCAGAAAACTTGTGGTGACAAAAGATGAAACAACTCTTGTCGAAGGCGCAGGAGACCAAGATGCAATTGCAGGTCGTATAGCTCAAATCAAAGCTGAGATCGAAAATACAGATTCTGATTACGATAGAGAAAAATTGCAAGAAAGACTAGCCAAACTTTCAGGTGGTGTCGCTGTCCTCAAAGTAGGTGCTGCAACTGAAGTAGAGCTTAAAGAAAAGAAACATCGGATTGAAGATGCTGTCAGCACTACAAAAGCCGCAATCGAAGAAGGAGTTGTAGCTGGAGGAGGTGTAACACTTCTAAGAGCACAAGCTGCGGTTGAGAAAGCTGCTTCAAAACTAGAACATGATGAAGCAACTGGATCAAATATTGTTGGTAGGTCCTTGGCAGCGCCTTTAACCCAGATTGCTATAAATGCTGGTATGGAAGGTGGAGTAGTAGTTGAGAAGGTAAAAGATCTCAAGGGACCAAATGGTCTAAATGCAGCTTCTGGAGAATATGAAGATCTAATTTCTGCAGGCATTATCGATGCCGCGAAAGTAACTCGATCAGCTCTTCAAAATGCTGCTTCCATAGCTGCACTTTTCCTTACTACTGAAGCAGTGATAGCTGATGCACCTGAAGAAAATGCTGCGGGTGCAGGTATGCCAGATATGGATTTCTAAATAATTGACGATTCAAGATGAACGTTATGTGAGTTTGTCGACATGGACAAAAAATGGGAATCGGAAGAGAACACCTGTTTGGATTGCTTCATTAAGTGATGGTCAGGTTGGTTTCACAACCGGGAAAAAAACATGGAAAGTTCGCCGTATTCAGAGAAACCCAAGTGTTGAGCTTCAGTCCTGCGACTATAAAGGTGAGCTTGCTAAGGAGTCGAAGGTGTTTTCGGGATCGGCAAAAGTAGTTGATCTGGACGAAAAAGAATATGAATTGATAAAAAAAGCCATTCGAAAAAAATATGGAATCCAAGATCTATTGATTAGTTTTTTTGGTCAGTTTTCAAAAAAATATGGTGACGGTTGTGCAGTTGTTATTTCTTTAAAGAAAGATAAGTTCGTCTAGTTTTTTGGCTGAGCGTGCTGCCAACCAAAACGACCTTTGATACAAAGGTGGCCCTCTGTGACGGAGTGGTCAGAAGGCGAAGTGACTTTAACAATTTTCTCATCTTGGGTATGTAGTTCCAGATTGCAACCAACCCCACAGAAACCACAAATAGTTTCAGTGACTTTTTGGTTGTCAGGATTCCAAGAGTTGTCTTCTCGCATATCATGTTCAGTTTTAAAAACTAGAGCTCCTGTGGGGCAAACACCTATGCAGTTGCCACAGTAAACACAAGCGGATTCTGGTAATTCGACATCGAATTCGGTTGATATATGTGCTTCAAAACCGCGTCCTGCGGTAGCTATTGCAAAAGTGTGTTGAGCATCCTCACCGCATGCTTCAACACACTTATAACAAAGAATACATCGTTCATAATCTCGGACGTAAAGATTGTCTTGAATTTTGACAGGCTGTTTTGATGTTTTAACTTCATTTGAATTTCCCATACGGTCAGGATTGGAACCGTAATAGTTCATCCATTCAATAATTTCTTTATCTGCTCTATCAAGTTCAACTGATGAAGCTAGTAATTCTAGAACCATTCGTCTACTGGTATTAACTCTCTCAGATTCAGTTGAAACAACCATTCCTTCTTCGATTGGTCTTGAACATGATGGGACTAGCGCTCTAGAGTCTTCCACTTCAACTACGCAAACTCTACACACGTTAACTGGAGTCAAATTCTCGGCCCAGCAAAGTGTAGGGGTGTCTATATTCGCTTGTTTACAGACGTCTAAAATTGTTGAACCCTCAGGTGCAGAAATTTTGTTGCCATCAAGAGTAATTTCGACAAACGTTTCAGGAGGTTTTTTTGTTGTTTCACTCATTATTAGTTTCCAAAAGTCCTAGATTTAGAGCTGACCTAACTGCTGATGCTGCGGTATGTCCTAAACCACAAATCGATGCATCAGACATCACGGAAGCTAAGTCATCGAATAATGATATATCAGCATCAAGAGTTTGTTTATCAGTAATTCGGATTAGTAATTCTTCTTGTCGGACCGTTCCAACTCTGCAAGGGACACATTGTCCGCATGATTCATCGCGAAAAAATTCAGCGATACGTAGAACAATCTTTTTTAAATCATCTCTATCGCTAAAGGCCATTATCACTCCCGAACCCAATGAGACCCCAGCATTACGAGTGTCTTCAAAAGTTAGTGGCAGGTTTAAAGACTCGGGAGTTACAAAACTGCCTGCTGCTCCACCCAGGAGAATCGCTTTTAGATTACCAGATCCTGAAAAACCACCCGCGGCATCCAATATTTCGCCAAGAGTTACACCAAATTCAAATTCGTAAAGACCGGGGGAAGCCACTCTTCCGCTTAAGCAGAAAAGTCTGGTCCCTGAAGACTGATCTGTTCCTTCCGAAGCATAAGACTCTCCGCCATGCAAAATTATCCGGGGGATATTTGCCAAGGTTTCAACATTGTTAACTACTGTCGGTTCGTTGAATAGGCCATTAGTTGTAGGAAAGGGTGGTTTGTTCCTTGGTTCCCCTCTAAATCCCTCTATTGAGTTAAATAATGCAGTTTCTTCACCACAAATGTAAGCGCCTGCACCGCTTCTTATTTCAATATCAAATTTTCTTCCCGAACCCAGAATATTGTTGCCTAGCAAGTCTGACTTTTTAGCTTTTTCGATTGCTTCAACTAGACGTTGTTTAGCGAGTGGGTATTCACCACGGATGTAAAACCACCCTTTTTCTGCACCTATGGCAAGTCCAGCGATAGTCATTGATTCGATTAAAGCAAACGGATCATTTTCCATTAAAATTCGATCTTTGAAAGTTCCTGGTTCTGACTCGTCAGCGTTGCAAACCAGATGATGCACCTTGCCTTTTTCGTCAGCTACCGCTTTCCATTTGACTCCAGTCGGGAAAGCGGCTCCGCCTCTGCCTCTTAAACCTGAGCTTGAAACCTCTTCAATTATTTCTTCGTTATCCATTTCAAGGGCTTTTTCGAGTGCCTTGTAACCTCCGTGGGACTTATAATCTTCGAGACTATTTGGATCTACAATTCCAATTCTGGAAAGAAGACGTAAATGATCTGATCCTTCTTGTGGCAACTTAGTTGGTTCTTTTTCTGAATTTTTTGTTAAATATTTTTCGAATTCCTTGGGGTCAGTTTCGAATATAACAGTGTCATCAGAGGCGACTCGTTGAACAAACACGGCCGAGCCTTTTTCACACTGTCCTAAACATGGACTGGGTTTGGTTTCATATCCTTCTTGTTTCGAAGCATCGATTAGGTCATTAGCCCCATTTAGGATGCACGCAATGTCATCACATACATGGAGTATTTGATCACCTTTAGGCGGTTGGTCTGAAAAGAGGTGATAGAAGGTGGCTACACCATACGCCTCAGCGGGTGGAACTTCTAGAATTCGGCATGCATAATCTAGCCCTCCCGGACTGATCCACCCGGAAGCACGTTGCAGCGCATGAAGAGCAGGCAATAAAAGATGTCTTCTCTCTTTCAGTCGTTTTTGACCGCCATAAACAAGTCTTTCCGAGAGTTCTATTGTTACTGGTCCATGTGATTCGACTGCTTCATCCACAGCTACTTTTTCATCGGGGCTGGGGAGGGAAGTGCCAAATTTTATGTCAGGCATTGACTAACTTCTCGACGCGGATGGCTGTAGCTTTGAACTCGGCTGTTCCAGATTTCGGGTCGTATGCACTGTTTGTCAATTGGTTTACATCTGCTAAATCAGGGAAATGAAAAGTTGTGAAAGCGAGCCCCACCGGAAGATCAGGGTCAACTTCGACAGTCATCTCAATACTTCCGCGACGTGACGACACTAAGACCCGTTCACCCGATGAGATATCAAGTTTTTCTGCATCAATGCTGGAAAGTTCCAAGGCTTCTCCACTTCGTATAGGAGATTCGTAATTGATGGTTTGAACCCCAGTGTTATAAGAGTCTAAGACTCTACCCGTGGTAAGACGTAAAGGATATTCTTCATCTAAGGATTCGACAGGGGGGCGATCATCTACACATGAAAAAGGAGCGAGCCGCCCTTCGGCTGGTTGCCTCCAAAGTCGATCGTGAAGAAAGGGGCTCCCAGGATGATCTTCATCAGGGCAAGGCCATTGGATGCCACCTTCATTTTCAATTCTTTTCCATGACATGCCAGCATGCATAGGGGAGATAGTCCTTAATTCTTCCCAAAGTTCTTCAGCAGTAGGTTGACCCCAACTGTCATCTCCTAAATGCTTAGCTAGGTCTGAGATTATTTCGATTTCTTGATGGGCATCACCTGGTGGTTTTATAGCAGCTCGAGTCCGTTGGACTCGTCGTTCACTGTTAGTGACAGTTCCATCTGACTCCGCCCATCCAAGCGCAGCAGGTAATACAACATCAGCCATTTCAGCTGTACGGGTCATAAAAACGTCTTGGACTACAAGGATGTCAAGTCCTTCTAAAGCTTTACGGGCATGATTTACATCTGCATCAGAGTCTGCAGGATTTTCGCCGATCACATATAAGGCTTTGAGTTCTTTTTTCTCCATTGCCTCAAACATTTCTGTAAGATGCCACCCTGGTTCGGGTGGTATCTTACAATTCCAGACTGCTTCAAACTTTAATCTGACTTTTTCATCAGCTACATTCTGGAATCCAGCGAGTTTGTTAGGTAGGGCACCCATATCCCCTCCACCTTGAACGTTATTTTGGCCTCGCAGTGGAACTAAACCGGAACCCCAACGGCCTACGTGACCGGTTAAAAGAGAAAGATTACAAAGTGTGAGGACATTATCAACTGCCGTATGATGTTCGGTTATTCCTAAAGTCCAAGCAATCTGAGCTTTTTCAGCGTTTGCGTAGAAGTGAGCTAAATCACGGATTGCTTCAGAAGGAACTCCGGTGATTGCAGCGGTCTTTGTTAGTGTCCACGGTTCAATGTGAGTTACAAAATCTTCATAACCGGTTGTAGCATTTTTAATAAAGTTTTTATTTTCTAAACCTGCATTGATTATTTCACGAGCTATGCCATTAGCTAGAGCAATGTCACTTCCAACATTTATACCCAACCAAACATCAGCAAATCTTGCTGATTCAGTTCTTCTAGGGTCAATAGCCCACATTTTGGCGCCGTTTGATATGCCTTTCAAAAGGTGATGAAAGAAAATAGGATGTGCCGATCTAGCATTTGAACCCCACAGAATTATCGCATCGGCTTCTTCGATTTCTTTATAAGAAGAAGTTCCTCCTCCTACTCCAAACACTGTCGCCAGACCGACGACACTGGGAGCATGTCAAGTTCGATTACAGCTATCTATGTTGTTAGAACCAAGTACTTTTCTAGCAAACTTCTGTGCTGCGTAATTAACTTCATTGGTCGTTTTTGAGCAACTGAACATTCCAAAAGCTTTAGGTCCATGTAAATCAATAACGGATTTAAATCCTTCTGCAGCTTTGTTCAGTGCTTCTTCCCATGTAGCTTCACGAAGCTTTCCATTTTCTTTAAGCATCGGCGAGGTAAGACGTTCAGTCATATTTTCCCATCTGGATCAAATTAATCTAATGTTAGTATTACTTATTCAAAGAAGAATTGATTCTTTTTTGTCTATTTCTCCTGTCGATCATGCGAATAGAAGACCAAAGTTCATCACGTTCTATGTAACAGCCGCAAAGGTGCCTTTCACCGCTAGAAGAATCAAAGGAGTCTCTAGCATGTAGGACTCTTCGGTTGTCGATAATTAGACACTCGCCTTGTTCTAGTCGAAAGCGTAATTTGAAGCGGTCGTCATGATTTAGTGTTTCGAATAACTTATATGCCTTGTACATGGGTTCTATGAGATCGAAATCAACTTGTAAAGGAACGCGCAAGAAGTTGCCTACTCTAACTTCTTCAATTTTTCCTTCATTATCTAACTTAATCATTGGTGTTTTCCAACGATAGTCAGTGAAGGCACTGCGGTTACCGAAATCCCATGGAACTGAAGTTAGTAAATCAAAGATTTTAGGTTCTTTGGAGCGGATCTCTTCTGCTACTCGAAAACCATCCACTAAAATTGATTCTCCTCCTTTTACGGAGTTTTTTATGCAATGAAGCAGTTGAAGTCCGGGTTGATATTCGCGGGTAGGTAGATCAGTGTGAGGGGGAAGTTGAATTTCAGTATAGGCGGCTGTATCAGGTCCAGTTTTTGCTTCTACGTCAAAGAAAAGACCAAAATTGGTTTCTCTAACTACGCCTATTCTTTCTGCAATTTTTATAAGGCCATCTTTCGATGGTTCGACATTTTCGGTAATAGAACAGCCAGTTTCAATAAGTGAACAAAGCCATTTTCTTTCTGCTTTTAGATCAGAAATAATTTCGTTCCAGTTGAACCGCTCTGGCTCTTTCCTATTTTTTGAATCCCATGTAATAGGTTCTGGAAAAGTTCTTTTTGATAAATCTAGGCAATGAGATCGAAGCCAACCAGGGTGAAAATAACTTGTGTGTGACTCTCCAGACCAAACGACTTCTAAGAAACTTTTTTTAGTTGTAGATACCGAGGAAATTAGTAAGTCATCAGCTATTGAAACTACGTTAAAGATGGGTTCACGCGTTTCCGGATGAACACAACATGGACAGTTGTCTCTTAACCAAAGAAAGTGAAATTTACTTAGATGACCGTCACTCCATTTAATTTCGACTTTTTTGCCATCGGTAGAAGAATCAATTATGTGATGTTCCACCAGATAAGAATCGAAATCTCCTGTATTAATCACGTCCTTCATTTTTCGTGTCTTTCTTTGAAGTTTCAATTTTGAGCTCATTGAGCGTTTGAATGATGGCTGTGAGTCCCTTGTCACGTTCAAGCACTAAGTCAGCTACAGATCTACCATCAGCTTCTTCAGAGCAACCATCTACCACTGCGTTTCTTAGAGATTCGGTCAATTTTGGAGCTTTTAATCTGGTCCAAGGCGACTGAAGAGACGGTCCGAAGTGATCTAGCATGTGGGCCATACCGCCTTCACCACCTGCTAGATGAAATGTAAGCATCGGCCCCATTAGCGCCCATCTAAGACCAGGTCCGGCAGTGATAGACAGATCTAATTGCTCCACTGTTGCTTCTCCATTAGCGACCATATGGAGGGCTTCGCGCCACATAGCTTCTTGAAGCCGGTCCGCTATAAAACCATCAATTTCTTTTTCAAGACGTAATACTGTTTTTCCAGAATTTGAGTAAATCTCTTCAGCTCTATCCATCGTCGCTGATGATGTCTGAGGTCCTGCCACAAGTTCTACGAGTGGTAGTAGATAAACAGGGTTAAATGGGTGCCCAACCACGATACGTTCTGGTGCGACAGAACAATGTAAAGCTAGATCACTGACTAAATAACCTGAGGTTGATGACGCTATTACACAATCAGTGTCGCAGGCTTTATCGATAGTAGAAAGAAGTTTTTGTTTCAGTTCAAGTCGTTCGGGAGAGCTTTCTTGGACTAGTGAACAGTTCTCAACAGCTGTTTCAATGTTTTTATGAAAAACTACAAGATCAGGGGAAGCACCACTTGCTAGACCTAGTTTTTCCATTGAAGGCCAAGCTTGTTCAATTGTCCTTTTGAATAGCTCTTCTGATTTTGAATCAGGGTCCCAAGCATGAACTTGGATTCCTTGGCCAGAAAAATGTGAAGCCCAACCACAACCAATGACACCCATGCCAATACAGGCAACTGATTTAACCATCTGAAATTTTTGAAAATGAAAAAGTTATCATTTTAGGTTTAGAGTTTTTCGAGCTTCGTTTGGGGATTGGATGGAAGCTCCCATTAGTTCGATTATGTTTACGGCTTTCTTAACCAAATCGGCATTTGTAGCTAGTACACCTTTTTCTAGGTATAAGTTGTCTTCAAGCCCTACTCTGACGTGACCACCGAGTATTACTGATTGGGCTACCATCGGCATTTGCATAGCTCCCAAACCAAAAGAAGTGAATTCTGCGTTTTCGGGTAGTCGATTAACCATTGCATAGAGAATGCCGATATCCATAGGTGTCCCGTAAGGGATAGAGAGACACAACTGAATCCAAAAGGGAGGATCAAGCAAACCTTCGGCAATCATTGTTTCAGCAAACCAAAGATTTCCGGTATCAAAAATCTCTAGTTCAGGACGAACACCCAGACTCTTAACTTTTTGGGTCATTTCTCTTAGCATTTCTGGAGTTGAGATATAAACCTCATTAGTATCGCCAAAGTTCAGTGAGCCGCAGTCTAGTGAACAAATATCAGGTCGTATTCTTTCTACATGTTGTAGTCTTTCAAGCGCTCCTACAAGATCTGTTCCTTCTCCAAAATTCATTGGGTTAGTATCAGGACCTATAACTAAATCTCCGCCCATTCCAGCGGTTAAATTAATTACCACTTGGCTGTCTTTTTCCCTTATTCTGTCAACTACTTCTTCGTAATAATCGGGATTTCTTGAACCTTTTCCAGTTTTTGGGTCCCTAACGTGGCAGTGGACAATAGCGGCACCTGCTTTCGCAGCCTCGAGTGCAGAATTTGCGATTTGTTCAGGAGTAACTGGCACATGTTCACTCTTGTCGGTTGTTTCTCCCGCACCGGTAATTGCGCATGTTATTATTACGTTCTTATTCATTTCCCCCCCTCTGCGTTGCGGTTTTCAGGCTAAAAAAGAATATGAGCAATTTGCTAGAGAATAGCTTCGATGGATGGCTTTTTGTAGATCAAAGAAATATAAAAAAGTAAATTATGTGTGTTTTGACAATAGTGTTTATTTAAACGTTGCTATTTATTTGGAGGAAAACATGACCGCTCGTGGGAGGACAGTCAAAGTTTTTGCCGAAAAAATAGAATCTGGGGAAAGGGAGCGGGTTCCCGATGAAGTGATTGTTGAAGAGCCGATCTCTATCCGACTTGATGGGGAACTTATAGGTACCACTATGCGCACCCCAGGAAATGATTTTGAACTCGCAGCGGGATTTTGTCTTACCGAAGGACTGCTTAATAAAGCAAAGATTAAGTCAATTCGATATTGCGGTCAGTCGAGTGCATCAGAGGCAGAATTTAATGATGTAACAGTAGATACTGATGGACTTGCTCCAAAACCAACTGCAAGACTTGGACCCGCTTCTTCTTCGTGTGGAATTTGTGGAGTCGAAGCCATTGAAAATCTATTGAAGTCTTTAGAACCTTTAGATCTAGAAGCTTTTGAAGTAGATATTCTCACTTCTGTCGCTGATCACATCCAAAAAGAACAAGACCTTTTTGGAGTAACTGGCGCCGTTCATGCCGCTATGGCTTTTGATCGGTCTGGTAGAAGTATTATTGTTCGTGAAGATATAGGTCGGCATAATGCCGTTGACAAGATTGTAGGGACCCTGTATTTGGAGGATTCTCTACCAGCAAACGATATGGGTCTTTGGGTTAGTGGTAGAGCATCTTTTGAGATGGTTCAGAAAGCTTGGGCTGCTGGTTTTGCTTGTTTGATTGCTGTAAGTGGACCATCAGCACTAGCTGTAGAAACGGCTAAAGCCGCAGGTTTACAATTGGGTGGTTTCGCTCGTGGGAACCGGATCAATCTTTATTCTTAGAGTTAGATACAGCTAGCTTCCGTAGACTCTAAGAATGGATTTACCACTTAAACCAGCAGAAGGACTAGGGGTATTGCATCTTTTTTGCAAATATCAAAATTCAGTAGATTCTGAAAAAGTTAAAAAAACAGTTTCTGAAAGTCTCGATAAGGGTATTCAGGTTGTTGTTGCAGTGATGCTAGGTCACAAAGCAGATCTTGCATTAATGGTCTTAGGAGAGGATCTTTGGGATCTGCGTGACTTCCAAAGTTCAATAGATTCTGCTGGCTTAAAGATCGTAGATAGTTATTTTTCATTAACAGAAATCTCTGAATATGCATCAGGTGTTCCAGAAGAAATGAAGCAAGCACGTCTTTACCCAGATCTGCCACCTGAAAATAAAACAGCTTGGTGTTTTTATCCGATGTCAAAACGGCGTGATCCTGAAGCCAATTGGTTCACACTTCCTTATGAGGAGCGCTCAGCCCAGATGCATGAGCATGGACGTTCTGGAAGAAATTTTTCTGGCCGCGTTTTGCAGGTGGTGACGGGATCAACTGGTGTTGATGACTATGAGTGGGGCGTGACGCTATTCGCGGAACGTCCCGATGATCTTAAAGAAGTTGTCTACACGATGCGATTCGACCAAGCTTCCGCGATCTACGCTGATTTTGGCCCTTTTTATACAGGGATGGTTTCTGATATAGATACCGCTTTAGATCATTTAGTAAATGAGTGAATTCTTCAATCTTATTATTCAACTGTTTAAAGGTGTTAAAGAATGGCGAAAAAAGAAGAGATAATTAATTCAGTCTCGGTTGTTGCCTTTGTGCCAGACTTGATGGACCAGTCAAAACTACGTTTACAAATACCTGATATTTGTTTCGTCAAGGAGGTTTCTGAGCTTATTGACGTAGATGTTGATCTTGTTTTGGTTGACTTATCAAAGTTAGAAGTTTTAGAGGTTCTACCTGAAATCGACTCGAAAGTTTTAGGCTTCGCCTCTCATGTTGACAGAGACATTATTGCCGCAGCTGAACAAGCCGGTTGCGCAAAAGTGTTACCTAGATCGAAGTTCTTCCGCGATTTTGACTCTCTTGTTAACAGCGTATTAAAGCTGAAATAACAACGGTATAAAACGAGTTTTTCGATTTGAATTGACAAGTTTGAAGTATCCTTTTTCTACTTTGGCAATAGTAAAAATCATTGATGCCACAATTGGGCTTAGAGTTGAAAGTGAG